>Ga0334890_1000023_pt1 | contig 270430 bp, 215 predicted proteins | sample GraSluR1_MG_3_FD_207220 | JGI IMG/M metagenome (GOLD analysis project Ga0334890, IMG submission 207220) | Sludge microbial communities from methane-producing bioreactor in Wageningen University, Netherlands - Granular Sludge_31_08-R1 | ecosystem: Engineered > Bioreactor > Anaerobic >...
GCGCCATATATCAAGTGCTCACGCAGTGCCCGGAACGCCTTGGCGAACCTGTCGGCCCCAGCGCCTAACCGCGCCGGACAAGCTGACCGTCCCGTGACACGTGCGATTGACGCAGCGCTACTCGCCGAACGCCTCGCCGCGCCGGCCAGCGCAGCCCCTCAAGGGATCGGCGTGCGATTCGACACGCTCGTTGCCTTACTGGGACTGCCCTGGGGTGGCCCGCCGGAACGCTCGACCGAGGAACCGGGCGGATCTTCGACGCCCCCGCGCTGCGAGGACGCCAATCGCATCGGCTGTGAACCGGGCCGCGGCTGCCTGCAACGGAACCGCCGCCTCGCGGTCACTCAGCGCAGCACCGGAGCGGTTCTTTGACAACTGAATACTGCGGCCGCGGTGGGCCGTGACCAGCGGCGCCCAGGGGCAGACGGACGCCTCCAAAGCGCCGTGCATCGGCCCCGCGACACAATGGTGTCCGACCAAGCCGACACGCGACGAGCCAAGTCTCGTCGACCGCGCCCAGCGAATACCCTTCCCATCCACCCAGCACCTCGATAAGCTTCGCGTCCGCCATCGGCAGCTCCTGTTCTCTTGATGTCCTTGCAGAACAACAAGATAGAACGGGACTGCCGTTGGCTCATCTACGCCCCGGAATTCGGAGATGAACCATTAATGTGTGGCATCCCAATCGAATTCTGACGCGGAAGTGCTGCTAGACGGCGGCTCTGGTATGTCACACCTTTTCCGCTCCCGGTAGTAATTCATTCGTGCTATCCAGATTGCAGAAGTATGAGCATCGCCCCCGCCATGGCAGCCATGCCCAAATCCTCAACGAGAGTGATGGTGGTCATGGGCAGGTTCAGTACTGTGCCGAGGCAGGCACAGCGGATACGCTGCCTATTCGCGAGCGCAATGCCGACACCCGCGGCGCCGATGAGCATCACCACCAGCGTGACGAGATTGGTCACGACTGGGAAGAGTCCGAGCAAGTAAGCCGCTCCAAGGGCCAGTTCCACAAACGGGTAGGCCCATCCCCATCCAGGCGCGGCCTTGGCGAGCAAGTCATAGGTGCGGTAGGTGCGGACAAAGCCGGGCAGATCGAGCAGCTTGAAAAAGCCGAACACGATGAAGAAACCAGCCATGAAGTTGGCCATCATTACATTGAGGCCGAAAGAGCCGGTGCGGATGGCGGCAAGCACCGTCACAGCGGCGATGAAGCCGACGATCAGCAGCAGCGGATAGAGGCTTTCCTGTGGCTCAGGCGAGCTTTCGGCTGCCTGGGGCTGTGATGTGGCCGACTGGATAGTCGTCGCGTCGTAGTCGCCGGCTGACCGAACGGCTGCTCGAATCGTCTCATCGCTCGTCCCCGTGGCCACATGCACAATCGCACGAGGCGGCGTAAGCGTGACCTCTGCGCGGCGTACACCCGGGACTTGGCGGAGTGCTTCGCCGATCGAATTCACGCAACTCTGGCAGTGCATTCCACTCAATTCAACCTGCTTGGTGGTATCGCTCATGCTTCACGCTCCGGGGCTGGCACGAAATCCGTGTCGGGCAGGCCGAGTTTCCACTTGGCCTGCTTGATCGCGCAGTAGCAGGTCGGCACCACCAGTATCGTGACCAGGGCCACGAGCATGCCGCCGAAGACGGGCAGGGCCATCGGCGTCATCACGTCGCTGCCGCGGCCGGTGGTGAGCAATACGGGCAGCAGTGCGGCCAGCGTCGTGAACGTGGTCATCAGCGCGGGCCGAATGCGCCGCAGGCCGGCGCGGACGACGCACTCCTCGATCTCCTCGTACCGCTTGATCTTGCTGCGGGTGAAGGTCTGGTCGAGATACGTGCCGATGACGATGCCGTCGTCAACGGCGATGCCGAACAGGGCGATGAATCCGACCCACACGGCGACAGTCAGGTACATATTGTCGCCGGGGAAGGGCCGGTCCATCACCCCAGCCGTGTGAAGCCCGTCCTGGATCTGTGGCCACCAGTCGAGCAGGATGAAGCCGCCGGAGAAGGCGACCGGGATCGCCAGGAAGATCACCAGTGTGAGCGGCCAGCGCTTGAACTGGAGGTAGATCAGCAGGAAGTTGATGACCAGCACGAGCGGCACGAGGATCGCCAGGCGATTCTTGGCGCGGATGTTTCGCTCGTAGCTGCCGGCCCAGCGCAGGTAATAGCCCTCGGGCATTTCGATCTCGCCGTTGATCAGCGCGTCGTCGATGATGCGCTGACCATTTCGCACGAGCGTCGTCTCGTCAATGCCCTGGTTGCTCATGGTGACATAGCTGACATATTTCGCGCCTTCGCGGCGCACGCTCATCGGCCCGGTGACGCGCTGGATGTCGGCTACTTGGGCAATGGGAATCTGGGCACCGGTCGGGGTGGGCACGAGGATCCGCTCGAGATCGGGCACCTCGTCGCGCAGCTCGCGCTGGTAGCGGATACGTACTGGATAGCGGTCGAGCCCTTCGTAGGTCGTCGTCAGGTTCTTGCCGCCGATGGCCACCTCGATGACCTGCTGCACGTTGGCGATATTCACGCCGTAGCGGGCGATGGCCTCGCGGTCGATGCGGAACTCGAGGTAGGGCTTGCCGCTGATGCGGACGGCGTTGATCGCCTGGGCGTTATCGAGTCGTTCACGCAGGAGTTGCTCAATCTCGACGGCCAGCTCCTCGCAGCGGGCGATGCTGTCGCCGTAGATCTTGATGCCGATCTTGGCGGTCAGCCCGGTGCTGAGCATCTCGACACGCGTGCGGATCGGCTGGAGTTCGACCGATGGCAGCACGCCGGGGAAGCTCCCGGCCGATTTGATGTCGGCCCAGATTTCGTCCATCGTGCGTTTCCGGCGCATTCCCTCGAATTCCGGGTCGTCGATGACCGGCCAATCGCTACGCGGTTTGAGCAGGATCATGGTCTCCAGCATGCCCACGGGGGCGGGGTCGAGTGGCGACTCGATGCGCCCGAGCTTGCCCACGACCAGGTCGACCTCGGGGATCTGGGCGAATTGCACGTCCTGCTTCTGCATGACGTCCATCACCGTGTTGATCGAGCCGGCCGGCAGCACGCTGGGCATGTAGAGGAAGTCGCCTTCGTCCAGCGGCGGCATGAACTCCTGGCCGATGCCCTGGCCGTCCACGAGCGCCTGGAGCGGCTCATACTCTTCGAGACTGCCTCCGGGAGGTGGCGCCAGCACGGCAGCGAAGGCCCGCTGGTTCCCGGGGACAACACCGGCACGCTCGAACGCTAGCGCGGCGAGGATGAACACGACGACGGCCAGCGCGCGGCGTGACCAGCCGAGCCAGACGGGTTGCTTCGTCTTGCCCCGCCAAGTCGCGATGCCGACGCGGGCGGAATCGAACAGCAGCGGCATGATGACAAAACCGACCACCGCCGCCAGGCCCAGGTGGAGCCACCACGCCGCCGTCCACTCCAGCGGGGAAAGCCCAAGTTGCTCCAGCGGCCATGTGAGCGGGCCGATCAGCGCGCCCCAGCCGAGCCAGATGGACAGGCCCCAGATCACGAGCGCTGCGGGAACCGCCAGGAACAGCGCCTTGTGATGCAGGACCCAGCGCAGCGTCGGCTCGTAGACCCAGTGGATGAACCTGCTCGTCGGGTTCTGCTCGATCGGCCGGATGCGCTCGCGCAGAACGACGACCACGATGAGGGCCACGGCGAGGCCTGCGGCCCCGGCCGCGACGGCCGTGGACCAGCCCAGGTACTGCTCGATGTCCGCCGCGAAGCCGGCAAGTGCGGGGTGAATCTGATCGGCCGACCACCAGGTCGCGGCGCTGAGGCCACCGAGCACAAGGGCGGTGATGATGGCCGTCGTCCAGCCGGTCCGGCGACTGCGCAACAGCAGCGACGCCAGCGGCGGCACGACGGTCAGCGCCAGGATCACCGCGCCGACCATGCAGAACGTCTTGGTCCAGGCCAGCGGCGTGAACAGCTTCGCCGCCTGTCCTTCGAGGAAGAAGACCGGGATGAACGAAATCACGGTCGTGCTGACGGCCGTCAGGATTGCCGGCCCGACTTCCGTGGCCGCTTCGGCGACATACTGGCTGCGCTGGGCGCGGTCGATTACCTCGCGTTGCGTGCCATTGTCGTCCGTTTCGATGCGCGTGTAATCGTCGCGATGGTCGGTCAGGTACTGGTAGATGTTCTCCAGCATCACGATGCCCATGTCGACCATCGTGCCGATCGCGATCGCGATGCCGGCCAGGCTCATGATGTTGCTCGGCAGCCGCAGGGCCTGCATGCAGATGAACGCGAACAGCACCGCCAGCGGCAGCGTGACCGCGATCACCAGGCTGCTGCGGAAGTGCAGCAAGAACAGCACCACCGCCACCACGGTGATGAGCAGCTCCTGCCCCAATGCCGTCGTCAGCGTGGCCATCGTCTCGTGGATCAGGTCGGTGCGGTCGTAGAACGCGTTGACGCGCACGCCCGGCGGCAGACCGCGCTCGACCGTGTCGACCTTCGCCTTGACGCCCTCGATCACGCCCAGCGGATTCTCGCCGAAACGCATCGTCACACAGCCGCCGACCGCCTCGGCGCCCATCTTGTCCAGCGCGCCGCGGCGGAAGTCCGGCCCGACAGAGACGGCCGCCACCTGGTGCACGTACACCGGCGTACCGTTTTCGGCGTGGATGACGATGTTCTCGATGTCCTCGATGACGGCCTCTTCGCGGGCTTCGCGCTCTGCGGCGCTGCGCTGCTGTCCGCCCAGGAAGCCGATGCCGCGGACCAGGATCTCCATTCCATTCTCTTCGATGACCTTCGCGCCGACGTCGATGTTCGCATTGCTCAGCGCGGCAACGAGCTTGGAGAGCGGGGCGTTGAAGGCCCGGAGCGCTTCAGGATTGACGTCGATCTGGTACTGGCGCACGAAGCCGCCCACGCTGGCGACCTCGCTGACACCTTCCACGCTCTCCAGGGCAAGCTTGACGTCGAAGTCCTGGATACTGCGGAGCCGATCCAGCGGCAGCTTGCTGAAGACCAGCGGTGTACCACTGACAGGGTCGGTGTACGGCTCGGCGGCGTCGAGCTGTGCAGCAAGACTCGGGTCGCTCTCAAGCAGCGCATCGCGTGACGCCGAGGTGAGAACTCCATCGTCCGTGAAACGCAGCCCCGGACGGTCCGGCGAATACCAGCCGTTCTCGACGGTGTACCAGAAGATCTGTCCCAGCGCCGTTGCGTCGGGTCCCAGCCGCGGCGTCACGCCGGCCGGGAGCTGCCCCTGCGCGACATTCAATCGCTCCAGCACACGGCTGCGGGCCCAGTAGAACTCGGCGTCGTCCTGGAAGACCACGTACACGATCGACCAGCCGAAGCCGCTCGTAGCCCGGATCTCCTTGACTTCCGGCACACCCTGTAACGCGACGGTTAGCGGGTAGGTGACCTGTTCGTCGACGTCCTTGGGGCTGCGGCCCATCCACTCGCTGAAGACGATGACCTGATTCTCCGCGATGTCCGGCAGCGCGTCCTTCGGGTTTTCCTCGATGGCCCGCCAGCCGAAGATCACCAGCGCGCCGGCGAGGATGAGTGCCAGCAACGGCGTCTGCAGAAAGAGGCGGATCAGGCCGTTAATCACCGTCGGCCTCCTTCGCGCTTGCACTGGCGATCCGGTCCTGGATCACCTGCGGTAGCTTGGGGATGTACTGCTGCGGATCGGCCTCGAACTTCGGAATGCACGGCGGGCAGCAGAAGTAGACGCGCACGCCGCGGCAGTCCGTGTATACCTCCGAGTCGATCTCGTTACCCATTACCGGGCAGACGGTCTGCTTGATGTCGCCGACGTTGTCGTGGCCGGTATGTGTACCCGACTCGGCCGACCGAATGCGCTCCTGCACGGCCTTGGGCAGCTTGGGTATGTACTTCTCCGGTTCAGCGAGGAACTTGTCATCACAACCCCAGCAACAGAAGTAGACCTTCACGCCCTTGTATTCGATGAACACATCGGGATTGATCGGATTGCCCATCACGGGACAGAGCGTCTGCTCCAGACCCTTCTCGTCGTCCGCTGTGTGCGCGGCACTGTCCGCCGTGGGGTCATGGTGTTGGTGGTCGCCGAATCCCCGCGCCGAGAAGAGGCTGGGCTTGCCGGCGAGCTGCATCTGGCTGTCGATGGCAAAGTTGCCGCGCGTGACCACACGCTCGCCACCACTGAGCCCCGCCAGGATCGGATAGTACTCTTGCCCGCGTTCATCGCTTGCGAGCGGACCGACCGTGACTTCCACGCCGCGATACGTACCGGGCGCCGATTCGACGTAGACGAGCGCCCGCTGCCCGGTTTGCATGACCGCGTCACGCGGCACGGAGAGCACCGCCGTGGCTTCGGTCGGCGAGGCGTATTGCGGCAGGTCTTCCACGCGGACCATGTCCATCTTACAAATCGGACAGAGCGTCATTTCGCTGGCCGTCTCCCATGGGTGCATGGGGCAAGCGTATGCTCCGGTCGGCGCCGGGACCGCACCTCGCCCGCCGCGGCTGAGCGCTGCGTCAATCTGCGCGGTGACCCACATGTCCGGCTTCAATCGCAAAGCAGGGTTGTCCGCGTGAATGCGTGCCGGGACGGTCCGCGTCTGCGGGTCCACCTTCGGGTCAATGAAGACGATCTCGCCGGTGAACACCTCGCCCGGCAGCGAGCGTGTCGAAACCAGCACTTGCTGAAACGGCCGCACCCACGGCAAGTCGGTTTCGTACAGGTCGACCAGCAACCACAGGTGCTGCAGGTCTGCAATCGTGTAAAGCGCGTCACCGGTCTTGACGTACTTGCCCTCCATGACGTGTTTCTCGACGATCGTGCCACCAATTGGGGCGTACACGACCAAGTGCGTCTGCGGCCTCCCACTGCGCTCAACGGCTTCGATCTGGACCTCGGTCACGCCCAGCAGTTCGAGCTTCCGTCTGGCTGAATGCAGCACCTGCTCGCTGCTGCGCCGCGAGACGGCGGTTTGCGCGTCGCGCGAGGCATCCACAGCGCGGAGCGCCTGCAGGTACTCCTCCTGGGCCGACAGTAGTTCGGGACTGTAGATCTCAACCAGGTGATCGCCCTGGCTTACGTTCATCCCCGTGAAGTCGGCGAACAGCTTATCAATGCGCCCATCGATCCACGCGCTGGCCATCCGGTAGCGCGTTTCGTCGTAGCTCACGCGGCCCACGGTGCGAATGCGCTTAAACAGCAAGCGCGGCTCGACCGGCTCGCTCTCAACCTCTGCCAGGCGCTGCGCCCGTTCATTGAGCTTGATCTCGAAATCGCCCGCACCCTGGCCGTCGGTCTCCACGCGCTCGCGCTTCATCCCGCAGACCGGGCAGCGGCTCTCTGGATCCGAACTGCCCTGATCGCCGCATTCGGGCATGGTGCACCGGTACCAAGCCGACGATTTGTCGCCGCCCGGGCTCGCACCGTGCTGGTGCCCGGCAGATGATATCGCAGCCGGCTTGACGCCAGGGTCATCACTGCCGACGTACTTCGGCACCAGTTCCATGCCGCAGATCGGGCATTTGCCCGCCTCGGACCGCTGAACTTCCGGGTGCATCGTGCACGTCCAGTGGTCAATCATCGGCTCTTGGGCAAGGCTTCCGGTCGCGACCGGCGCGCCCCGTGCGGGCAGTCGGCTCGCCGCGCTCGACATCCGCCACGTGGCCCACAGCGCGAACGCACCGAGCGCGCTCAGGACGACCGCCCAACGGATCAGCACGCTGCGGAGTTCTTTCATCGTCGCAGGGGCAATCTCATGACTCATCGCTGATATCTCCTGTCTGCTCGACAGCCGCGGAATCCCGCGCGGAATCGCGGCGGAGCAGTTGAAGCCCGACTTCGCGTTGCAGATCGGCGAAGGCGGTTTCCAGGTCCACAGTCTCACGATGGCGCATCAGCTCGAATTGGAGCCAGCGCCGCCAGTTGTCGATCAATGAGAGGAAGTCGGCTTCGCCGGCCTGATAGGCGGTCAGCGTCACTTCGTACGTCTGCCGTGCTTGCGGAATGAGCTCGCCGTCGAGCACACGCAGCGTCTGTTGTTGCGCGTCGACACGCGACCACGCATCGAAGATACGGAAGGCAATCAGATTCTGCTTCGAGCGCAGTTCGCCCTGTGTGGCCAACAGGCGCTGTCGCGCCTCGCGCTTGCGAGCCTCTATGCGCTGCGTCCAGATCGGGATGTTCATCTGGAGGGTGACGGCCCAGTTGTCATCGCCCACCTCGCTCTTGCGGTTCATCGGCGGACGCTGACCCGTCGTAGGGTTGACCGGCGGGATGAATGGCTCGCGACCGTCAAGGTAGTTCCACTCGAATCCCACGGTCACGTCTGGCCAGTAGCCTAGTTTGGCCAATTCGACCTGCTCACGGTCGCGCTCGACCTGCTCGCGCAGCGAAGCCAGCTCTGGACTGTGCTCACCGGCCAGTGCGATGAGACTCTCCACGTCGGCGTTGACGGCGGAAACGTCTACCGGTGTTGTCGCGGGAATCGCTCGCTGCGGCGGGTTGTCCGTCAGTTGGTTCAGCGCCGCGACAGCCGAAGTGCGACGGATCTGGTAGCGATGCTCATCGTCGCGGAGCTTCGCGAGTTCGGTCTGCACCCGCAAGAGGTCCTGCTGTTGGACCTTGCCGACCTGGTACTGTGTGTTAATGACGCGCTCCAGATCTTCGAGCAACTGTCGATTCTCGCGCGTGATCTCTACGTAGCGGTCGAGTCGGTAGACTTGCCAATACGCCCGTTCCACATCGGCGATGAGTTCAACACGCTTGCTGTTCAACCGCTCCAGCGCCATCCGCGTCTCAGCGGCGGCGACGTTGCCGGTCCGTTCAAGCTTGGCCAGCAGCGGAAGCGTCTGGGCGACCCCCAGCGTGAAGTACATGTCACCCGCCGCCGTCTGAATCGGCTCAGGCCGAATGACGGTCCGGATCATCGGATCGGGGAGCGAAGTGACTTGCGGAATACGCTCGAGCTTCGCTCGGGCTTCAGCACCGGCAGCCTGGATGGCTGGATTCCGCTCCAACGCCTCCCGAATGTAGGTGTCCACGGGCCGGCGTGGCGCGCCCGGATGAATCGCTTCGCTCGCTGGCTCGGATTCAGATCGGGCAGGCTGCGCCCCAGGCGGCGTCAACGTAGCACGTTGCCTTCGCCATCCGTGCACCGCATGCTCGACGTCCCGCTGCGACCGGTCGTAGGTCGCACAACCCGCCGGAATGCACAGGAGGAGTACCGAGGAGGTAAACGCCACGACCTCCCAACGCTTCGGCGTACGATTCTCGGATCGTCTGCGCATGATCGATCCTCCGCGGCATGGCACCGCGCTTGCCCCCGCAACGCGGCGGCGTAATTCAGGTTTCGACAGAGACTTATGCGGCTCGGGCGCAGCATAGCCGGTTACGGGTGGTCCGTAACGAGCCGTGCGCGGGGAGGCGGGGTCAATTCAGAAGGATGATCGTCGCCAGGACGGCAATCGCCGGAGGCGGCCCGTGGGGCCAGTGGCTGCAGCAACGGGTGATCGGCGTGGGATCAGCCGCATCAGCCTGGAGCACCGGGAGCACAACCGTCACGGCAAGTCGCTCCGGCGTCGTCACCGGGGCATTCGGCAAGCCCAACGGTGCGTCATCGCAGAGGCAAATTCGCGGATGGACTCGTTGTTCCTCATCACTCGAGCCGATCGGCTCGACAGGGACTTCGCAGCCGCAGTCGCACGCTCCAGCCGGGCAACAACAGCAGCGGACAGGTGCGGCTTCCTCGGATGGCGACTCGGTCGGTAGAGCCCAAGTCAGCGGTCCGACGAGCTGCGCGAGAATGAGAATCACGGCTTTCATCGTCTTTGATACTAGAACAGCGCCGTCCGCCCGGCAATTCCGGCCGCCCGCGTCGTTCTCCGGACCTCGCGAACGGATCGGCCGGTGACGAGGCGGACCGAATAGGAACGGGCACCGGTTCTCAGCTAATCTCGATTACCCATAGACGACTGCGTCCGTACCGCCACCCAGGTGGAGCCGGGGAGGCCTTCCCGGAGCAAGAGAGCGAAGTTTGCCCCCCATTGATCGCCAAGAAGCGGTCAATCTCCCGCAATCGGCATACGGCCAGCTTCCGCAGCGTGAAGGCGGGGGGATCCGGCCCCGCCGCCCCGAAGCGGAACCGTCTTTCTGGCTCAAGAACCGCGTTCGTTCGGTTGATGTTAGCAACCGTTTTGAAACGCAGTTCCCGCATTCAGTTCCCGTAGTGGGGGGTCAGCGGGTTGTAAGTGCTTGTCAATAAAGCACTTCGCAATTGGAGGCGGGGGGAATCGAACCCCCGTGCCGGTGCATTTCAGCCTGGGCTTCTACGTGTGTAGTCGGCTGTTCTGTGTTTAGGCCCTTGGCAGACCAACCGACCGGTCATCCGCGGGCCGAGGCTGGCTGAGTCTCACGGAGCCGCCGCCGGCCAGGAACGGCTACGCCAGCCTGCTGTCGGCGTCGGTACCCGCTAGCAGGCGTCGCGGACCGACGGGTTGCCTTAGTTAGGCAGCCAAACGGTAGCCATCATTGGCATGTAAAGGTTTATTGCCAGGTGTTTTACGAGGCCTCCTGACAACCTCGACACGCCACCCAGACCTCAACCTGCCCGGTCGAAGCCATTCGCCCCCAAAACGCCGCTCGTTTTCAAAGATCTTCAGACGGACGCGGCCGCCCAAACTGCGGACGGCGGGCCCAACCAACTCAGTATACGCCCGCCGGCCACGGTTCGCACGCCCAAATCCCGGACTGTTCACCAGTATTGCAGCCGGCGGGAATCGCGGGCGGCGGCGCCCCGGACAAGTAGTGGACGGGGCCGGCACGCCGGGCAACAATGGCCCGCAGGGTGCCGCGGTACGCGTCCGACGAGCGTTCAGAGGTGGCTCAGCATGGTCAGTGCCACACCGGCCCGGCAGCGGCGGATTCGGCTGATAAACCCGAACTCCCCGCTGTCGAACATCACGATGCCGGAAATCATCCGCAAGATGACCTTCACGCGCAAGGCCCTGTTCGCCCCGACGGGCCTGGCCGTGGCGGCGGCGGTAGTGCCGCAACACTGGGCCATTGAACTGGTGGACGAGTGCACGCTTGACCAGCCCCACGTGGCGCGGCCGGACGTGGACGTGGTGGGCATATCCGCCATGACGACGCAGGCGCCGCGGGCGTACGAGTTGGCCGACGCGTACCGCGCGCTGGGCGTAACCGTGGTGCTGGGCGGGATTCATCCAAGCGCGTTGCCGGCCGAGGCCCTGCAACACTGCGACGCGGTCTGCAAGGGTGACGCGGAGTCCACCTTGCCGCACGTCATCGCGGACTGGGAGGCGGCCGCGGACCAGGGGCTGGACCCGCGTTCGCAGTTGCGGCAGATTTATGACTGGGCCGCGTTCGAGCCGGCGCCGATTGCCACGCCGCGTAAGGACATCTACGACCCGCGCGATTACCTGGTGGCGAACCCCTTGCAGACGACGCGCGGCTGTCCGCACAACTGCAATTTCTGCACGACGCCGGCGGTGTTCGGGCGGCGTTTTCGGCAGCGTGATATCGGCGATATTGTCGAGGAGATCCGGGCCGCCAAGGAGCAGCAGCGCGCCTGGTGCTACATCTTCGCGGATGACAATTTCGGGGGGAACCACAAATGGGCGCTCGAGTTGTGTGAAGCCTTGCGGCCGCTGAAGGTCTCGTGGGCCAGCCAGTGTGACGCGCTGATCAGCAACAACGACCGGCTCTTGCGGGCCATGCGCGACAGCGGCTGCGTGGGGCTGATCCTGGGCCTGGAGAGTCCCAAGCAGGACACGCTGCAGGTGGCCGGCAAGCGCTTCGTCCGCAGCGACACCTACGCCGAGCGCATCCGCAAGATTCGCAGCTTCGGCATCAACCTGTGGGGTGCGTTCATTTTCGGGTTCGACACGGACACGTGGCGGGACTGCATGCAGGCGTGCCGGTTCGCGCAGCGCACCGGGCTATCGATGAGCTGCTACCCGATCCTGACGCCGTATCCCGGCACGGCGTTTTATGAGCAATTCGAGCGCGAGGGGCGGATTCGCACGCGTGACTGGCTGCGCTACAACGGGGCGTCGGTAGTGTTTGAGCCGCGGCGGATGTCGGCCCAGCAACTGCGGCACGCGCAGATGGCGGCGTTCGCCGAGTTCTTCTCATTGCGCTCGACGCTGCGGCGCCTCAAGGTGCTGCCGTTCAAGTGGCGTTCGTGGATAGCCAACCTGGCGATCTGGAAGGGCATCCACTACTACTACGGGCGGCGCGGCCGGGCCGTGCCGGCCTTCCGCGATTTTCTGGACCCGCACGCGCGGGCCTGGCGTTACGTCAGGGCAGACGAGGCGGCGGTGAACGGGACTAGGCAGCCCACGACGTGGGCAGCGAGCAGCGCGGCGGGGGTTCGCGGCGCAGGCGCGGAAATCGACGATTTGGCCGCGGCCACTGTACTGGTCAACGATCCCCTGGTACGCGCCGCTCAGACGCTGACCGTTGCAACAGGCACAATGTCAACCAGACGGCGCTAGGCGCGCCGGCAAACGGAGGATGAAGACATGACTCGACACGTTCAGGTGATGGCAGCCGCAATGCTACTGACGTATGCGCTCGGCTGCGCTGCGCGGTCGCGAACGGCCGAGATTCCTCTGGGGCACTGGAAAGGGCAGGGGCTGTTCGTGCTCGATCGCTGGGGTGACGACGAGGAAAACGCGGCCGAGCACGTGGTGGAGTACGGCTCGTATGATACGAGCCTGACGCTTGAAGAGGCGACGTTCGAGGGCCGGCCGGCCGTGCGCATGGAGATTGTCTCGCTGCGCGGCGAGACCAAGGAGCTGGACGGCGACCGGACGCACCTAGTGGTGGTGCTCCAGAAAGAGGAATCCGTGCTCGCGGACACGGTCGCGCTGTACCGCATGGCCCAGTTCGGCCTGTCGTTCGACGAAGATGAACCCAGCCTGGACGATGTCCCGGACAATGCGCGCCTGGCGAGCGGCATGCAAATCGGCAAGGAGTTACTGCTGCGGATTCACTACCAGGATAACTTCGTGGACCTCTTCCAGTTCACGGGCGATGTGGTACACAAGCATGGGACGTTCGGTGGTCCCCAGGCTGAAGGCATTGTCCATTGGTCGGAGACGCTCAGGCGACAGCGCTGAGCGGGGGGCGTGTGAACGGCCGTACCTGCCAATGACGCGCGCCGGCGCGCGAGGAGTCTGATGAGATGAAGTCCTACCGCCAGGAGCTGTGGTTCGAGGTGCCCGCGCGGCGCGGCTTCGTCAACATCACGCCGCAGGTCGAGGCGGCGGTGCGGGCCAGCGGCGTGCGTGAAGGGCTGGTGCTCGTCAACGCCATGCACATCACGGCGAGCGTATTCATCAACGACGACGAGGCCGGGCTGCATCACGACTACGAGGTGTGGCTCGAGCAGCTTGCCCCGCACGAGCCCGTCTCCCGCTATCAGCACAACCGGACCGGCGAAGACAACGGTGACGCGCATCTGAAGCGGCAGGTGATGGGGCGCGAAGTCGTGGTCGCCATAACGGACGGCCGGCTTGATTTCGGTCCGTGGGAGCAGATCTTCTACGGGGAGTTTGACGGCCGGCGACGCAAACGCGCCTTGGTCAAGATCGTCGGCGAGTAGGGCGCTTGCCTGGCGGTATAGCGCCCCGGAGGAATGAGGCAGGGGCGGCCTCGCCACATGCAAGCGGGCCACCGATAGTCGGCGGCCCGCTGGAGATCACGTGCTTGTCGTCCGCGTGAGGCTACTTTCCGCCACTGGTCAGCAGGATGACGAACGGATCGATGTCGAAGGAGTTGACCATACCGTCGCCATTGATGTCGGCCAGCATGTAGTTGCAGTGGGGGAAGGCCACTGCGTAGCTCGCCGGGCTGGTCAGCGCCAACACGAACGGGTCGATATCGAACGAGTTGACCAGGCCGTCGCAGTTGAGGTCGCCGATGGCATAGGCGCCCACCGTGAAGGTGAACGTGGCAGCCGAAGCGTCGGCAATAGCGGCGATTACGGGCGAGTAATCAGGCGGCTCGTTGACCTCGGTGAGCACATTGACGAGCGCGTTCATTACTTTGAAGGTGTACGTACCGGCAGTGGCCGGGGCCGGAAACGAGCCGGAGGCAAGCGCCTGGGCGCCGCCCTGGCCTACGCCGGCGACGACGTACGGGTTGGTGCCCATGATGCCGCCGGAGGCGCCGAAGGTGTTCTGGCCGCCGCCGATCTGGATCAGGTTCTTCGCGTTGTCATCGCCGCGCTGTACGCCGATGTAACCGCTATCGGCGCCGCCCTCGCCGGGATTACTGATGCCTTCGGGGCGATTGAAGTTGGCCATGCCGGCGGGCACGCCCAGAGCAGGCGGTAGGTCGAAGAACGCGGGGTTGCCGGCGTCCTGCACCAAGTCACAGCACACGAGCGCCGCCCCGAAGTTGTCTCCCTCGGAGATGGTGAACTGAATCGTCCAGTCAATCTGGGTCCCCGGGGTCACCACCTGCCCGTTCAACGGGACGTTCACGGTGAACGTTGCCGTCGGCCCCGCCAGCGCTGTAGCCGTCAGCGTCAGCATGATTACGAACAGCGCTACATTTCGTCGCATTTTGCACCTCCTGATATTGCCCGCGCGAGTGAGCGCGTGAGTATCGATTGCACCGAGCAGCATTTTACCACCTTTTGGCCGATTGATGCATCAGAAAAAACCTCAACGGCCCCTGATGCCATAAGATACTGACTTACAAGCACTTACGTTTGCATCTTAATCCGTATTTCATTAAGCGCGGCATGGCATTCGATGGCGGGGCGTGCCGGTTTGGCGGTTGGTTCCCCGGAAAGCCCCAGCAGTGCGACACGGCGGCCGGTTTGCGTGACCTTTCCGTACTGGCTATACCGTGCGTGGTGACCGGGCCGGCTGCGTCGGGCGGCCACGGGATAAGTGAGGGTTCTGCCGATGACCGCGTTGACGGCGTTGTTGGGCAAAGAACACGATCTTGACGAAGTCAACCTGGCTTTGACGCGCCACATTCGCCAGCTTGCGCCGCCGATCGTTGGGGCGCTGCATCTGACCTGCGCCGACGAATCAGAATGGGAGTGTGCGGGTTCGTTCCAGCGCTGTTGCGTTGAGCAGCTCCTGCCGGACTTGAAGTTTGCGGAGAAGTCGCCGTTCCGGCTGTCGAATCTGGGCGGCCGGCATGAGCGCGGTGCGATCGCAGTAGCGGAGCACCACTTCGCCGCGCCCGCGTCACAGCGAGCCTTCAAAGTGATGCTGGTGAAGGTCAGCACGCACGTGGCCGTGGCGGGAGCGGGCCGGGCGGCGCAGTATGGGAGCATGCGGCGTTACGACACGACCTCGACCGCCTGTGGGGCGTTGCACGCGTTGCTGGCCGGTGGCGAGGGTGGTTTCCTGCGGGAGTTGCGGGCAGCTTTCCAGGCGGATGGTGTCGACCGCCTGGCGGTGCTACTGGATGAGCAACAGGTCGAACCCGCCTGCCGCAGCCTGTTCGTCGCGCTGGTGAACGCGCACCGGCAGTTGCGCTGCGTTGAGGATGAGATCAATACGCACGAGCCGGCCAGTCCGACGTTGTACATCGTGGCGGCGTGCGTCACGTTCAATCGGCCGGCGCGCGACACGGAGCTGTTCGCGGGACTGCTCACGATAGACGCGCGCACGACGCCGTGGGTGCGTGAGTATCGCGGCCTGGGCGATGATCCGGCGGCGTACCGCGTGCAGGCCGAGGGTCAGCGTGTGCGTGTTGCGGACGCAGTGCTTGCGTCGTAACGGACTGGCGCGTGTCTCGCCCGGCGGCGCTGCGCGGGCGCTCAGAAGGCGGCTTCGCCGGTGATCTCGCGGCCGACGATCAGTTGGTGGATGGTTTCGGTGCCCTCGTAGGTCAAGACGCTCTCCATGTTCAGCATGTGGCGGATTGGGCAGCACTCGACGCTGATGCCGCCGGCCCCGAGCAGGTCGCGGGCGTCGCGGGCAATGTCGAGAGCCATGCGAACGTTGTTCCACTTGGCGAGCGAGACCTGGCTATGATGCAGCCGGCCTTCGTCTTTGAGCCGGCCGAGCCGCCAGGCCAGCATCTGGCCGGCAGTGATGCGCCGGACCATCTCGGCCAGTCGCTGCTGGACGAGCTGTTTCTTGACGAGTGGCTGGCCGAAGAGGACGCGCTGCCGGGCAAATTCGCAGGCCTCCTGGTAGCAGGCCTGCGCGGCGCCGAGCGCGCCCCAGGCGATGCTGTAGCGGGCCTGATTCAGGCAACTGAGGGGCGCTGCCAGGCCCTCGGCCAGCGGCAGGCGGGCCGTTTCTGGGACGCGGCAGTTGTCGAAGAACAGCTCGGAGGTGACGGAGGCGCGTAGCGAGAACTTGTGGGCGAGGTCGCGGGCGGCGTAGCCGGGGGTGCCTTCTTCGACCAGGAAGCCGCGCACGCCGTCGGTTGTCATGGCCCACACGACGGCCACATTGGCCAAGGTGCCGTTGGTGATCCAGATTTTGGCGCCGTTGATGATCCAGTCGCCGCCGTCGCGCCGGGCGCTGGTGCGCATAGTGCCCGGGTCAGAGCCGCCGTCCGGCTCGGTCAGGCCGAAGCAGCCGATAGCCGTGGCCTTGGCGAGGGCGGGCAGCCAGCGGTCCTTCTGTTCCGGGGAGCCGTACGCGTGGATGGGGTACATCACGAGGCCGTTCTGAACGGAGCCGAAGCTCCGGAGTCCGCTGTCCCCGCGTTCCAACTCCTGCATGATCAGGCCGTAGGCGACGTTGCTCAGGCCCGCGCAGCCGTATTCGTGGAGCGTCGGCCCGAAGAGGCCCATCTCGGCCATCTCGGGCACGAGCTCGAGGGGGAAGCGGCCTTCCTCGAAGCAGGGGCCGATGATGGGGAGCACGCGCTCATCCACCCAGCGCGCCACGGCGGCATGCGCCTGGCGCTCGTCCTCGCTCAACAGGGCGTCCAAGTCGAAGTAATCGGGCGTCCGGGCGGGTGCGAACACGTGATGATCCTCGCTTACCGGTGAAGTTCTAGGACGAATCCCCCCCGGGCAACCGCTGCCGGCGGGGTCTGAACTTGATTCTAGCGGGCAGCGCTGCGCGACGCACGACAAACGAACCGCGTGCTTGAAGCGAATCACGGGTGCTACTACAACTTACTGGCGGTCGCACAGTGCGGCCGCGCGGTCGAGCCGGCGAGGACGCCATGCCGCTGAAGATACGCTGTCCCCACTGCCGCAGGATCCTGCTGGCAGAAGATGACACCGCCGGGCAGCGGAAGCTCTGCCCCGCCTGCCAGCGGCCGCTGGACGTGCCGCTGCCGCTGCGCGCCGAGCTGGAACTGACCAACGTGGCCGTCCAGTGTCCGCGCTGCGGGGCGGACGTGGCGCCCGGCACGATCATCTGCCAGCGATGCTTCACCGACATCACGACCGGCATGCGGCTGCCGCTGCTGCAGCGCTTGGCGCGCATTCCGATCAGAACCTGGACGGTGTGCGGCTTAACGGTGGCCCTGGCGGCGCTGTTCATCTACGTGGGCGTACACGTGGTTACCGTGCGGCTGGCCCGGCCCCAGACCCCCGAGACGGTCTTGGCACCGGCGCCTGCCCCCGGGTTTCCGGCCGAACAATGGGCCGCGCGGCTGCTGGGAGCCCCGGACGAGCAGGAGCGCGCGAGTGCCCGGGAGGCGCTGGTGCTGGGTTGCGCCAGTGCGGCCGAGCAGGTGGCGCGCGCGGTGGCCGCGGCCCTGCAGGCGTCCTTGGGCGACTTGGTGAGCGATGAGCGAGTGACGTGGAATCGCCGGGCCGCCCTGGACGTTCTGGGATTCGCGGTTGACCGCGAAGGCGGGGCGGCTACGGGGTTGGCTCCCCTGCTGGCGGCCTGCGCTGCGCGGCCAGAACTGCACGTTGCGGCCAGGCGGGCGCAGGGGCTGCTCGGCGATGCGGCGGCCCTGCCGGACCTGCGCGAACTTTGGCTCGAGCGTGCGCGGCGCTACGTATTTCTGCGGCAACTGGCGCGGCTGACGGCGGCGGGTGACGCGGCGGTTACCGGGACCGCCGTCCGCGCCGCACGCGCGGAGTTGGACTACGTGGCGGCGGCGCTGCATGGACTGAAAGAGACGCGTGAGGAGGGCGTGCTGGACGCGTTGCTGGAGAGCTACTGGGATGGCCGGACCTGGCTGGGGCAGCAGCGCAGCGAAGCTCTGAGCGAGGAGCTGTTTGAGCTGGCGAAGCCGCGCGCTACGGCCACCGCGGCTGACGCCGGCTTTGAGCTGGAGAAGCAGGCGATCCGGGGGGCGCGTGACGCTTTGCAGCGTGCGGGACAGCGTGCGGCGCCGGCGGCGCGCGCGGCGGCCGGCCTGGTGCTGGCGCACTGTGCGCCGCAGTACGAATCGGCCCGTCAGCGCATCGTGGCCGCCGTGGTCAGCGTGCTGGCGGGATGCGAGCCGGCAGTGCAACAGCGGTTGACCTGGGCGGTGGCGCGCCTGACGGGGCGTCAATTCGGCCGGATCAGCGGACACGGCCGGCCGGCCGACGTGCAGCGGACGGACGTGGAGGCCGTCTTGCGCTGGGCGCGCAGTGCCGGCGTGGCGGAACCCGGGACACTGCGGACGTCGGTTGAGGATTACCCGACGCCGCGCCGGCTGACCTACCGGGTGGTGCCGCCGCTGCGGCAACTGGAGCGGGACCTGTTAGAGGAGTTCGGGCAGGGCTGGGAGCGTTCCCGGGCGGCCCTGGAGCGGTGGCTGGTGGCCGGGCTGGGCTGTACGGCGGAGGTTCGAGCGCTGCTGGATCCGGGGCAGCGTTCGCCGAACTACCCGGCATTGGCGGCAGCGCTGGTTATTGCGGCAGGTTGTGAGGCGCGGGACGTTAGTCGGGAGTTGCTGCTGTGGCAGGAGGCGCGCGATCAGCCGGGATGGGTTCGGGCGTTAGCATTCGCGGCGCTGGGGGCGCTGGACGCCAAGGCCGGTCGATGGACCAGCGGCTGGCCGGCGGGCTGGCAGCTTCCGCCAGTGGCCGAACTGGAAGCCGGCCGCCCCGGCTGGGAGCACTTTGGCTATACTCTGGCGCTGGGCGGCGTGCCGATGATCGACCGGTTGGAGCGCGTCGCGTCGCTGCCGGGTGAGGCCAAGGAGCGGCTGCATAGGATTGCCGGCAGAATGGCGCGACTGCGGGCTGCTGAGCGCAATCCGTGAACGGCGGGCGTGCGCGGGTGCAGAAGCGGAGACGATGGCTCGCCGATTAGACCGGCGGGTTGGTTAGCGCAGAATCGAGATAGGCCGGATGCTGATTCCAATTGGAACAGAAGTGCGCCTGCGCCGGAGGCCGGCAGGCAATTACGCGTTAATGCTGCTGAACATCCTGATTTTTCTTTATACGGACGTTGTGGGCGGAGCGGCGGCTCAGCATCAGAAAGCGCTCTGGACGCTGTACGCGGCAGTGCCGGACCTCGGGCAGTACATAACGTATCAGTTCCTACACGGGGATTGGCTGCACCTCTTGGGCAACATGCTTTTTCTGTGGATTTTCGGGAACGCCGTCTGCGACCGGATGGGCTCGATCTGTTACTTGCTGTTCTACCTGGCGGGGGGCGTGTTTGCCGGGGTGGTTTTCGCGGCGGTGAGCAACAATGGTCTGCTGGGGGCCTCGGGTTCGATTGCGGCGGTTACGACGGCGTTTCTGGTGCTGTATCCGCGCGTGCGGATCACGATGCTGCTGTGGTTTTTCGTGATTACGGCGCTGCAGGTGCCGGCCGTGGTGGTGATCGTGTTCAAGATTATTCTGTGGGACAACGTGCTGGCGCCCCGGCTGGAATCGGGGATCGTGTCGAACGTGGCGTACTCGGCGCATCTGGGCGGCTACGCGTTCGGGTTCTGTGTGGGGCTGAGCATGCTGGCGCTGCGGGCGCTGCCGCGGAACCAGTTTGATCTGCTGGCGGTGTGGAATCGTTGGCAGCGGCGGGCGGGTCTGCCCGGGAGTGGCGGGGCAATGCCGCAAGGCCGGCCGGTGCGGGTGCAGGAGATGGCGTCGCGGCCGCTGGAGCCGCTGGTGCTTTCGCCGGCGGAGCGACTGCGCGAGGAAGCGTTGGAGCGACTGGCGGCCCGTGACCTGGGGGGCGCGGCGGACCGCTACCTTGAACTGCGGCGCATGGACGCCCATCAGGCGCTGCCGCGCGAGGCGCAGTTAGAGGTAGCCAATTATCTGGCCCAGGCGCAGCGGCATGGCGAAGCAGCCGACGCCTACGAAGCGTTTCTGGCGGCTTATCGGGCGGCGCCGGACGCCCCGCAGGTGCAGTTGCTGCTGGGGCTGATTTATTCGCGCTACCTGGGTGAGTGGGGCCGGGCCGCCGAGCACTTGCGCAGCGCTCTGGGCCGGCTGGTGCAGGCCGGCCAGCGCGAGTTAGCGGAAGCTGAGTTGCGGCAGGTCGCCGCGCACCTGCCCGGGGAGGGCCTGGATTCTTGATCGTGAGTAGGCGGGGCGTACGCGGGCGGGGGTAATGAACGCAGGGGGGGGGCACGACGATACACAAGTAGATTCTGGATGGGCGCGGGCGGAGCGCCGCGCGCCGCTTGAGTATCCGCTGCAAACGCGCGCAGGGCTACATGGACATAGCAACGGTTATCGGGTTGATACTGGGCGTCGTCCTGATCGTCGGGTCGATCGCCATGAAGACGTCCATCGGCACGTTCATTGACGTGGCGTCGGTGGCGATTGTGGCCGGTGGGGCCACGGCGGCCGCCCTGATATCCTTCCCGCTGAACCAGGTATTCAAGGTCGCCAGTGTATTGCGAAAGGCGTTCCTGACCAAGCCGATCGACCCGGTTCAGTACGTGACGGCGCTGGTCAGCCTGGCGGAAGTCGCCCGGCGCGACGGCATTCTGAGTCTGGAATCGCACCTCTCGGACGGCAAGCACGACGAGTTCCTGACGCGCGGACTGCGGATGGCGATTGACGGGCAAGATCCGACGGTTATTCAGGCGGCCCTGGAGTGCGAGGTCGAGACCATCATGGACCGGCACGCCAGCGGGCGAGCGCTGTTTGACCAGATCGGCAAGTACGCGCCGGCGTTCGGCATGATCGGCACGCTGATCGGTCTGGTCATCATGCTCCAGAACATGCAGAACCCCGACGACCTCGGGCCGGCGATGGCGGTCGCGCTGATCACAACGTTCTACGGCTCATTGATCGCGAACCTCTTCGCCATGCCGATCGCCGACAAGCTCGGGCTGCGCAGCGCGGAAGAGATTGCCGGCAAGCTGCTGATAATCCGGGGCGTGATGTCGATCCAGGCGGGTGACAACCCGCGCATCGTGCAGCAGAAGCTGATGGCCTTCCTCGATGCGCGGCAGCGTCAGGCCACCGAGCGTCAGACCGGCAAGAGTTAGTCCGCAGGAGCCGTCGCCGTGGCCGTCGCCAAGAAGGAACGCAAGGAGCCCGAAGGCGCCCCAGCCTGGATGGTGACCTACGGCGACATGGTCACGCTGCTGCTGACCTTCTTCGTGCTGCTGCTGGCGATGAGCGAGGTGAAGAAGGAAGACCGCTTCATCGAGTTCATGCAGGCCATCAAGAAGGCTTTCGGCTACGTGGGCGGGGTGCGTGCCGTGCCGCTTGAACACGTCCAGATGCCGCGCAACGTGAACTTCACGGAGATGCTCATCATCCCGCTGCATTCACACGACTTCAGCAAGACGCGCGACCCGGGCGTGCGCGGCAAGCGGCCCAGCACGCGCGACAATCGGCCCAAGGACGTGTACGTGGTCGGTGGGCGCCTCCAGTTCGCACCGCTGTCGGCCGAACTGGTGCCCGAGGAAGCCGCCCGTATCGGCCAGTTGGCTGAGGAGTTGCGCGGCCTGAGCACCAGGCTGCGCATCAGCGGACATTGCAGCCGGCGGCCGGTGGACGACACGCCCTTTGCGCAGCACCGCGACCTGGCGTATCAGCGCGCCTGTGTCGTGGCCGATGCGCTGATCGGGCACGGGATCGACCCGGACCGCATCGTGATCGAGGCGGCCGGCACGAACAACCCGGTGGCGCACCACGCCTACAGCGGCGCGGCCCAGCAGCAGAACGACCTGGTGGAGATCCTGCAGCTCAACGAGCGTGTGGACGAGCCGGACCCCTGATGGCAGCGCCGTGCGCCCGGCCCGGTGCTACTGGTCGAAGCGCGTGTCGTAGTAGCCGACCTGCCGCCGACTGAGCACCTCCGGCTGACCGGTGCCCTGGATTACGACCGGCACCTCGCTTTCCACCAGCGGCGTGTCGGCGAAGCCGTCGTCATCCGTATCCTGCATGACGAGCCGCGGCAGCAGGTTGCTGCGGTCCACCGTGTACTGGGTGCGAATGCTGCCGTGCGGCCGCTCGGGGTCGCGGTCGTTCAGCGTCGTGTAGACGGTGAACGTGTTGCTGCGCGTCACGAGGAAGTGCGTATCCAGCAGCGCCATCAGGCTGACCGCCTTGAAGAAGTCCGGGCGATCAGGCTTCAGCCCCACAACGGCCTGCCCCGGGCCCAGCGTGGTATAAAGCATCTGCCGGCAGTCGCCGGGATAGGCGGGGTCAGGCACGGACGAGTCAAAGCCCTTGACGTTGGCCAGTTCGCCCAGCGTCAGGAAGCCACGCTCATACTTGGCCGGACCAGCTTCGTAGTTCTGACCCCCGCGCCGAATCGGACCATACGGGTAACCGTCAGGGAATCCAGCCATCACGATTTGATCTTCGTTGCGATAACGGCTGGCGGCCTGCACTTCCCGCGCCAACGCGAAGCCCGAATGGTCCACTGTCCGGTTGCGGTACTCGGCCAACCACAGCGGCCACACCGGATTGCCGTAAGCGTCATAGGATTCGGCCACGTTATCAGAGACGTAGCGTAGCCGGTCGCGGTAGGACACGATCGCCAACGCCAACTCGGGTCCCAGACGATACCAGCCGTTCTCCTGGTCATACCACAGCAGCGAGTATGGTGAGTCCGCGAGGCCCGATCCCGCCGGCTCCTCGAAGCGGTACAACCGGTCGTGCGCGCCCCGCATGAAATAGTCGACGTCTCCGACCAGCACGCCCGACTTGGGGCTCCAGAACGCCGGTGAGGCGGGCGAACTGCTGCCATCGTTCAAGTACATGGGGTGAACGAGCGGCAGTCCGGCGATGACGTACCAGGGGGCCGTGTTGATGTTGATCCGGCCAGGCACGCGCCACGGGTCAACGTCGGGCAGGCCGTCGCCGTCGTAGTCGGCGTTCGGATCCAACGTGGTGAAGTAGTCGAATACGAGTTGCCCCCACGGGATGGCCGGCCGCGTGCCGGCGGCGGGGTCGAGGTCGAAGTACGAGCTGTTGCGGACGTCCTGGTTGTTGTCGAAGACCGGCATGTGGCCGAAGTCCGCCGGGTAAAGCCCGCGGTTGACTCTAACGGTCGGACGGCCGCCGCCCCCAAACCCGCCAGTTCCACCGGACGGATCTTCGCTGCTAGTGTCGTATTCGTAGTAGCTGCTGTCATCGCCGAGATCCACCTCGCCGTCCCACTTCGCCCACTGTTCGGCGAGCACTTCGCTCATCGGCTTCGAGCTGGTGTGGGCATAGCGCGGCACGAAGAGCATGAAGCCGACGGTCGGGAAGGACTTCGGCCGGTAGGAGCCGTGGATCGGCTGCTCCGTGAAGAAGCCGCGCGGCAGCGGTCTGGCCGTCAGGCTCCACGAAGCCGGATTGTTCTGCGTGTTGCCGGCGTTCATGGTGTAGAGTGGGACCGTGGGCGCGAAGTGCTCGTCCGCGGACGTGCTCGGCACGGGGCCGGGCTGACCGATCTTCTCCATCCGCGTGGAAACAGAGACGGTGAAGCCGCCGTCGTTATCCTCGGCGTGCGCGCCGCGCGTGTTCATCACCATGCGCCAACGGGCGGGCGTATCGACGAACCCGTCGTCATTCCAGTCGCCGCCGAAGACGGGCTCAAGGCCGGTGTCGCGGTAGTAGTCCACCAGCCACTTGAAATCCTCATCCTCCTCCTCGCCAAGACCGCCGCCGCCAAACCCGTCGGGCCGGCTGGGAATCTGAGCCTCTTGGAGATCGCCGACGACCAGCTTGTCGATCAGGTGCAGGCCGTTCTGGCTGTCCTGGCGCCAGAGCTTGACCTCGATGACGTCCCGGCCGCCGTGCGGCGTCGTGCCGATCGGCGCCAGCGTGTTCAGGTGTCCGTCGACGCCGACAAACCCGCGCAACGGCGAATCGGTCCAGCCGTTGTCAAGCGTGAGCGCGAGGAAGTTACGGCCCACCAGGCGCGTCATGGGCTGGGCCCCCACCGCTTCACTCAGCCGCAGGGCCGTAGAGGTCGGCTCCTCTCCGGCCCCCGGCAGTCCGGTCGCGTGTCGCTCCGTCACGCTGATGTAGAACTGGCTCAGGTCGAGCGCGAAGGGATCGTTCTCGTCTAACTTGTCGGCCGTGAGCGGGTTCCAGTCCGGCCCGGGGTCGTGCGGATAGAACAGCTCGACCGCCACGCCGATCTTCTTCGAGGTGGTGTCGCCTTCTTCGCCGTAAGCAATGACCTGCGTGATGAACGGCTGCGGGGCGTAGCCGACGTACTTGACCACCTCGATGCCGTTGAAATCCTCGAGCCAGACGGCGTCGATGAAGCCGGTGTTGCTGCGCGGCGCGGCGAACGCCACGGTGTTAACCGCCAGCATGCAGGCCTGCTGCCGCCGCGTCAGAACTTCGGTCTCGTCAGCAAGATTCTTCCAGCCTTGCGTGTCGGCGAGCATCTCGTAGAAGAAGTCGGCCAGGCGGCGCACGACGATGTTGCCCCTGCTCTTGCCGTCCGGCAGCACCTGCGACATGTACTGCCCGTTGACATTGAACGCCCGCGCGACGTCGCCCAGGTAGAACTTGAGTTGCCCCGGGTACAAGCCGATGTTGGTTTGCGGAAGAGCGGGATTGGGCGACTGCGGATCGATTTCGCGTGCCAACTCGTCGCTGTTGCTGATCGTCGTCAGCAACTGGCGGCGCACGTAGTAGGCGCGCGGGTTGTAGCTCGTCTGGTTCAGGTACTCGTTCGGGTCCATCGTGGCGCCGGCGCGCCACAGGAACCAGTCGCTCTGCAGGCTGGTGACGAACGGGTCATACAGCGTGGCCAGGTTGAACCGCTGCGTCGGGTCCGTCCGGGACGAAACGCCGACCACTTGCTGGGTCAAGTCGAACGTGAATGGGAAGGCGTCACGCAGCCCCTGCAGCACGGTGGGCAGGCCGGTCGCCGCGCCGGTCGCCTCGGCGTGGTTGGCCATCAGTCCGCCGCGATAGCGGAAGAACGGCTCCACAGCGCCGGCCGACGCGTGCAGCTCGTTGAACCAGCGGTTGGGATCCTGCCATCCGGTGGCAACGTAACCCAGCCGCTCATCGCCCCACGAGCTGCTGTAGTCCTCATACTGCCGCTTGCGGACCCAGTTGAACATCTCGGTCACGAATTCGCGGTTCCAGACGGAACCAGAGACATGATTCCCGGGCGAAGCCAGCGCCACGAGGCCGCCGTGGGAGATGATCTTGGCGGCGACTTCGTAACGGGCCCGCTCATCGAAGCGGCTGAACATCGCCGCCATCAGGTCCGAGCCTGAGTCGCCAACGGCGCTCGGGTTGAAGCCGGTGCTCACGCCGAAGCCGTACGGATCCAGCGCGCCGCCCGGGGCGCGCACGGCGACGCCGCCGACGGCGTTGGCGATTTCGGTGAGGGCCGCGGTCCCGGCGAAGCTGGAGTCGGCTATGCCGTCGCCGTCGGCATCCATGAAGGGGCGCAGGACGTTACTGCGCACGTCGCTGCCATAGATCAGGTCGAAATCCGCGTCCTGGTCGCTTGGATTCTCGAGCATCAACCCGACCCGCGCCTGTGTATCATGCCAGTCCGGCGTTTGGCCGGACGCACCCACCAGTGGCACTTGGTTGGATTGCCGGGTGTCGCTGGACTCCAGGTAGGAGCCGTCCATGATCGACACGGTTTGGCGGTAGACACGCATTTCTGATCGTGCGCCAGCGGACGTTAAGCCGACCAGATACGCGTCCAGGGCGCGGTCGCGGACGGGCTCCGGACCCGCCAGCCAGCGCGTGCCGCGGGAGCCGAGCCGATCCTCCGGCGAATAGGTCTTGAGAACTGCCGCCGAGGTGGTACTGGAGGGATCGCGGCGGCCACCGGCCAGGACGCTCCCCTCGCCGTCCACCCAGCTCTGCATGACGTTGGCCAGAACCATCTGGTCGATGCTCTTGAGGATCTGATCCACGGCATCGCGTTGTCCGGCGCTGCGCATGGCCAAGCTGTCAAACTGCGCCACGGTGATGTAGGCGGAGACGATCAGGAAGAGCGTCGCCAACAGGCCGACGACCATGAGCAGGAGCGTGCCGCGCTTGCGCTGTTTGGCAGTTTTTTGCATTTCAACACCAACCTCGGGAGCGTTTTCGGACCATCATATCGCAAGCTCCTCTGCCTGCATTGTGCCCCCAGGGTCAAGTTCCCAGGTTTCTGCGGTCTGGATTAAGTCGTGTGTTATCAGTCATTTAACGACGGAAGCCGCGACGGTGCGGCGGCAGGCCCCGTTTCGTAACCGCTCCCGGGAGCGGCGGGCCGGCCTACTCGAAGCGGTGCTCGATAACTCGCACCAGCGGCTCATCGAGGCGGCCGCGCGGATCGTAGGCCCGCACGGTGATTCGGATGGCGTACGGCCAGGTGCGGAAACGCTTGTTCGCCGAAGTGTCGGCCGAGGTTGGGTCCAGCCGGCCGAAGTCCGCTTCCCGCGCGCTGCCCACCAGCGCGTCACGGTTAGCCGGCGTATCAGGCACGAACAGGTATGTGTCGCCGGGGAAGACCTCGGTCCAGCGGGGCATGTCGTGGCGCTGGGCCGTCGACAGGTCATCTGGATTGATGGTGTCATATTCCAGGCTGTTGCGTGGGTCCTCGGGCATGAGGAACTCGACCTGGAACCAGGCGCAGCCGGGCAGGAGGTGCAGGCCGAGGTTGCCGGAGAGTTGCACCGGGGGGTTGGGGACAACGGTGGCCATATGGTGGACGTTGGCGGCCCCCGGCCAGCCCGCGTACATGAGAGAGTCTACGCGGTCCCTGACGTATGGATGCCAGGTTGGAAAGCTCGTGATGGTTCCAAACTGGTAGGGCCGCTTGTAGACGGCCGGCTCGTCGAGATACTGCCAGCCACCCATTGGCTCGAGTATTCCAAGAAAGCGCGGGAGATCAAAGGCGACGACGTCGCCGGGCAGGGTTCCCATTCCCAGGTAGGCTTGCAGGTGCGGTCTGCCTACGACCATAGCATCACGCGCTACGGTATTCAGGCCTAAGGGCGGCCCCGTGTACGTGTAGTCCCCGGTCGGCGTAATGATGGTGGCGCGCCGACTGAGGTGCCACTGGTCGGCGGGGATCCGGCTGAGCGTGCTCCCGGCGATCGTGTTCTGGATGTGCACACTACTGGCGGCAGCCGGGTAGTCGAAATTCACGCCGTCGTAGGTAGGCTCGGCCAATGCGGCGTGGCCGTAGATCACCATGGTCGGGGAGAACTTGGCGCCGTCGCGGGCGGCCTGGGCCAGATCGCCGGCCGTGGTGGGATCATGCGGCGGCGCCTTCGAGACCGTGGGTCGATCGGTGAAGAACATCAGGATGTCGGCCCGCGGGTCGCTGTAGTGGTCGTTGGCAAGCGGCGCGGTTTCCGGGTCGTAGCCGGTCGCCTGTGCCGGATCGCCGACCAGAACGCGGTGGAATTGGCGGGCGTCGAGGCCGGCCTGGGTGAGGGCGGCCGGCTGGGTGCGGCCGACGAGGAGCAGCACGCCACGGCTGGGGTTGCAGGCCGCGAGGTCGGCCTGGATCTCGCGCACGAGATGACGCATGCGGTTCTGGACTTCGGAGTAGGCCGCTGCCTGCCGGGTCGTGTCAACCGTGACGGTGAAGACCACGCCGACGACGGTCAGGGCGAGGCTGAGCACGGCCAGCGAGACGAGCATCTCGACGAGCGTGAAGGCGGGGCGAGCGCAGCATAGCGGGTCGCGCCGCGGCGTGGCGGCACGTACTCGGCGGCAGTCAGGTTGTTCACGGCGGCGCGTCATGGCACCTCAGCCAGACGAACGATGCGCCGGGCCACGGACAGGACCGGCGAACGATCGTCGAAGATGGGTGTGCCGTCGGGCTGCCAGCCGGTAATCGCTGGTGGGATCACCCACACCGGCCAGTCAGCCGTGCTGCCGGTCGCTCGCACCCAGGGGTAGTAGCCGTTGTTCTTGACGACGATTTCGTAGTTCTCGCCGCCAAGATCAGCGCTCCGCGTGACCTCGTAGATCGGCAGGGTATTGGGGGCGTGCGGCACGAACCCGGCCAGACGCGGCCCGGCGGTAGGCGCTGCGCCAAGCCCAGTAGGTCGGTCACAGTTGACCGCAGGGATGAAGATGCTGCCGGGCATCAGGACCTCGAAAAGATCCTTGTGGCATTCGAAACGCAATTCGGGCGGATCCAGAAAATCCGGGTCGAGCACGCGATCCGCTCCGGCGTACGCCGTATCAGGAACAAGCGGCAGCCGCGTGAATGTCCCTAGCCAAGGCACCGGCGTTGGGGTAATCAGCGGCGTGCCGCGCGCGCCGGCGGCCAGCCCCGGACGCGGGCTAATCATCCCGGCCGGGTTGAACGACGCGAAGCCGAGCTCGCCGCCCCCCGCCGCCACGCCGCGCGGGCGGCGAATGGCCATCGCGATGAACTCGTACAATAGCGGGTCGCTACCGTCGGCGTAGGAGACGCGCCGGTAGAATGCGAGCCAGGTGATGTCACGCTGTATGGCGCGGCGGCGTGCCAGTTCGGTCACTGGATTGACAGTTTCCTGGTGACCGCCCATAGCGGGCACGAACTCGTAAGCGGACCAGGTACCTTCCGCCTGGACGGGCGGGTAGACCGTGGCGACGGACGGCAGCAGCGTGGCCGTCCATGGTCGGCTGGACCACTCCGGTTCATCGTATTCCAGGAATACGGCATCCAAGGGCAGCAGGCGGGTGACCCATTCAGCGACCGCAGCCTCGACGTCCCGATAGACGCTGGGGGCAAGATCGGACGGCAACGAATCGACGTCTGGATCGTATGCCAGGTTGAACGTGGGCGGCACAAACGGACGGACCTTGATCAAAGGTTCGTAATCGTGGTCTGGGAATGTGCGTCTCTCCGGTGTCACGGTGGTATCCCGGCGCGGCACGAATAGGTCGGAGTAGTAGGTCGGCGCGGTGGCTGTTACGCTGGCCTTCAAATCCCGGCGCAGGCGGATGCAGCGTTCGAGCACGTCCAGGGCGTACTCGGCGGCGGCTTCGCCCGTGCCGCGCTCAATCGTGTCACGCGTATATTTGAGCCCGACCGGCAGCGCGGCGCCGATGACCAGCAGCCCGAAGCCGAGGATGACCAGCGCGATCATCATCTCGGCCAGGCTGAACGCGGGCGCAGCAGCGCTATGTCGGAGCTTGACTCGGCTCAGTCGCATGCCGAAATCCTCTATCTTTTTCCCATCACCAGCTCGCCGCCGAAGCGGCTTACGAGGTACGGCCGGGCGTTGCCCTTCAACCAGTCCTGCCGAACTTGACCCAGCCAAGCTTGTTTACCCAGCGACAAGAAGGCGCTGCGCCCGTACAGGGCGACCCCGGTGAAGTTGTACCGCTCATAGGGCCGGTTGTTGCCGCCTACCACTTCATCGATCCGACTGCGATCCTTCTCCTCGCGGCTCAGCGGGTCGTAGGCCTTCAGCGGCAGCAGGCTCAGCGTCGTCCGCAAACCCGTCTGCGGGTCGAAGACGATCAGGAAGTCGTCGGCCTGGAAGAAGCTCTCCGTCGGATTGCCGGCATCAAGCGTAAAAGAAAGGCCGTCACCGTCGTCAATCTGACCGTTCAGGACCATGCCCGCGCCAAAATTGCTGAACAGGCTCATCGCCCCATCGCTGACCGGTACCCGGCGACTGTTGGTATCGAGCGCCTCGACCGGCGCGACCCACACATCTTCCGGCAACTGCGTCGACGCGGCCCCCGCGCGGCGCTCGAAGTACTGGCGAAACTCGATGCGCCCGTTCGAGTGGACGTACGGGACCGCGACGTAGCTGTACAGCACAATGTGTTGCCGGCCGCGCGGTCGCTGCGGTTCGGCGCTGGCGTCGGAGTCCCACTCGCCGGGGACGAAGCGGACGGCCGTGGGACTCATGTCGGCCAGGGCCGACAGGTGGGCGCGCGTCAGGGCCCCGTTGACGACCTGCGTGGCCTGGCTGTGGCGCGACTGCGTGGCCATCGCGTTGAGCCCGGGCACGGCCATCGCCAGCACAAGCACGATTACGCCGATCACCACGACCATCTCGGTCATTGTGAAGGCGCCACGTTGTGCCGACGTCGTTCTCAAGGTCATACTCCCGCAGCCGGCCGGCCGCGATCCAGGCCCGCACCTAGTTGGTATCGGGCACATAAGTCTCCTGCTCCGCGTACCCGACGGCCCGCACCCAACCGGCCCGTTCGTGCGTGGACGTGGCGTCCAGCAAGCCGCTCAGGGGGTCCGCCGCTCTGGCCGCCGGCGTCGGGAACGGCACGCTGTAGATCCAGCGGGCCGGCTCCAGCAGGCTGTCGTCGCCGAATTCGGCCGCAACGCGCTCCGAGTTGGCGCCGCGCGAACGCAGCACGGGTATGCGATCAGTCACGACCCAGTTTCCATTCGTGTCCGCCCCCAGTTTCACGTACAGGAAGTAATCCAGCGGCACACCCCAGACGTCCTCAATGGCCATTACGTCCACGGTGCCGGGCTCGCCCGGCGTCGCGGGGTTGCCCGTCGGGTTGACGAAGTCGTCGTCCTCGTCCGGCGCGGCGCGCCGCTTCATACGCGCCTCGGGCACGGCTGACAGCGAACCCGGGCTGAAGACGCGCAGGTAGGTGTAGAGCGCGCGACTGTCGTCCCACATGGGCGAGCGCTCCGACAGGTCCACGGCGTCCGACATAAAGTCGAAGTTCAGGTCGCGCCGCAGCCGGTTGGCCAGCGTCCACGGCGAGTACGACCCGTACGCCGCCTCGGGCTCCAGCACGGCGTACACCGAGTTGGACTGCGGCGAGGGGCGAAGCTGGTACGGCGGGTAGGGCCCGAAGGTCCGGCCACCCGGCCGCCGGGGGTTGTCGTAGATCATGCCGAGCGGGTTTTCCACCGCGAACTGGTCAATCGCGCCGTGGACGGCGCTCATGATGGTGCGCGTGGCGGCCACACGCTGGCCGTGCACAACCTGGTTGCCGATGGTCAGCACCATGCCGGCCAGCAGGCCGATGATGACGATCACGATCAGCAGCTCGACGAGCGTGAAGGCCGGTCGGCGGATCGCGTTGGTCGTGCGAGCCGGCTGCCGGGCGCCAGGATGTGCCAGAATCGTGGGCATTAGCGGCTGTTGTGCTGGAAGTTAGTAATGTCGTCGCCCGTGCCGTACACGCCGTCATTGCCCGGGCTTATGAGGAGGTACGAATCGCGCCGCTGCGGCGACAGCGCGGCCTGCACGGCCATATTCCGGATGTAGCAGGCGAACGAGATGCTTTCGTCGTAAGTGGGAAAACTCGCGGGGGCGGTGGGTGGGTAGCCACTCAGATCCTCTGGCACCATCGCCAGCCGGTGTTCCGGCGCGCCGGCCCGCAGGATCAGGCGGTCGGCATGGGTCGGATCGACCAGGCGGCCGTTGTCCTCCCAGTGGTAGATGCCGCGGCTGGTCGGATCGCTGAACTCGCGGCCCTGGTCGACCATGTAGATGCCGGCCGGATCGGCCTTCCAGTACAGGACCGGGAAGCCGAAGCCGTCTAGGAACATGGGGTGGGGGCGGACGGGCGCGTCGCCGCTCCCGGCGAAAGCATCGACCTCCGCGGGAATCTCAAAGCTGCCGGTTTCGCGATCCCATTCGCTCATGCGGATCTTGGTGGTGTCGACGTAGGGCCCGGAGCGCGGCTGCAGCGGTCGGCCGTCGTCGCGCAGGGCATAGGCGCCGCTCCGGTAGGGGTTGTCGTCAACGTTCTCGTCATGGGTATCCTGCGACCAGTACGTGCTGATCGGCGGGTTAGCAGTGCGGAAAGTCCGGAAGCCGGGCGTGCCCAGCCCGTCGGCACCGGCTAGGGCCCATACGAGGAAGCCGGCGCCGGCCACGCGGATGGGGCCACTCGGCGCGCCGTCGAGGCCGCTGTAAGGACTAGCGACGAGGCCGTAGGGCAGGCTGCCGCTGCCGCCATCGGCATCGGAGAAGGACGGTGGGAAATCGCCGCCGACTAGCGTGTCGGCCTGGAAGGTTTGCAGGCCGGTTTCGAGCGTGGCGAGCACGGCGCGGGTAGCCGTGTCGCGGGCAGTGTTTCGCACGGCGTTGACCGCCGGCACGAGCAGCCCGATTAGCACGCCGATGATGACGATCACGACCATGAGCTCGACGAGAGAGAATGCCCGTGGTTGGGTGCGGCGCGGGGCCGGGTTCTGAGTCCTCAGTGTCATCGTCATACTCCTGCCGGGCTTGCTCCGGTTCGGACGCGGGCGTCCGGCGGCGCGTGTTGGCATCAGAAGCTGCGCACGTCGTCGGCGGTTCCGTAGCGGGCATCGCGGCCCGGCGAAATCAGCATGAAAGTATCAGGTTGTCGCGGCCACACGCGGCCGCCGTCGCCGTGATCAGTGCCCTCGAAGAGGTTACGGTCGTAGATGGCGTTCATGAACGTATCCGGGTCCGGTCGGGCGCGCGGGTCATCCGGATCGTAGCCCAGTACGGCCAGGGCATGGAAGTAATCGGAGCCGGGCAGCTTGCCGGCGCCGAGGTCCCAGCCGTCCTGCGTGACCTGGTAGAACCCGTGGCCGCCAACGCTGCCGGTGAAGACGGCGTTGTCGGACTGGTCGTACACTCCGGCCAGGCTGGGATTAGCTTGCACGTTGCCGGTGGAGAGGGCATTCTTGGCATGCGGGTTGGCGACGTAGTAGAGAATCGGGTAGCCGAAGGCATCGATGAAGAACGGGATGCGATCGTTGCTCCAGACGGTGCTGCCCGCGGCCGAGCCGCCTTGGGTAAGCGCGTCGGGAACCCTGCCGACATAGCCGTGGCGGGCTTTGTAGATGGTGGGGGTCGGGGCTTCCTCGCCGCTGGCCTCGACGTAGCGGCTCTGGCGGGTGTACTCGACTTCGGAGTCGGGATCGTACCAGTCCAGCCAGTCGCTGCTTTCGTAGAGGCGGCTGGGCTTGATGTAGCCGCGCAGGTCCGGGCCGGAAAGTTGCAGGACCAGCCACTGGGCGCCACTGAGATAGACGCCGGCACCGTCGGCTTCGAAGGGATTCTCGCCACGCGAGACGGGGTACTTCTCGAGCTCGGTGCGGAACATCTCGCAGCCCTTGCCGATCGAGGCAATGGTGCCGCGGGAGGCGGCGGCCTTGGCCTGGTTGCGGGCGCTGTTGATGGCCGGGACGAGCATGCCGACCAGCAGGGAGATGATCCCGATGACGGTAAGGAGCTCAATCAGCGTGAAGGCGGACCGCGCTCGGCGTGGGCCGTTGTGTATGTGATATGTCATGCGTCTCATGCGTCAAACCTCGCGCCAAGCGTTCGCCGGACCGCTACACGCCGCCCTGCAGGCTGTTGATCAGTGCCACCAGGGGGAGGAACAGAGCAACAACAATGAAACCCACGATCAAGCCCAGGACGACGACCATGATCGGCTCCAGCAGGCTGACCAGGGAGGCGACCAGGGTATCGACCTCATCGTCGTAGTTATCGGCCACCTTCGTCAGCATTTTGTCCAGTTCGCCGGTTTCCTCGCCCACGTCCACCATGTTGACGACGAGCGAGTCGACGCACTTGGAGGCCCGCAGGGGGTTGGCGAAGGTGTCACCCTCGCGGATGGAGTCGTGCACGCGCTGAAGCATGTTGACGTAGACCTCGTTGCCGCTGGTGTCGCGCGTGATCTTGATGGCCTCGAGGATGGGCACACCCGCAGAGATCAGCGTGCCCAGGGTGCGGGCGAAGCGCGCCACGCCGGACTTGGAGGCGATCTGCCCGGCCACGGGGACGCTCATGAGCCCGACGTCCATGATCCAGCGGCCGGCACGTGCCTTGCGCACGAGCTTGACTATGGCGATAAACAATAATGGCGTGCCCATCACTACCAGCCAGCCGGGCGGGGTACCCGTGGCAAACCACTGCGAAATGGCGATCAGGAGCTTCGTCATGCCGGGCAGCTCCTGGCCGAAATCCAGGAAGATCGCCTCGAACCGCGGCACCACGAAGACCATGATGAAAGTTACGATGGCGACGGCGATCGTAATCACGACGGCGGGGTAGACGCAGGCGCCGACGATCTTGCGCTTGAGCTTCTGGGCCTTCTCCATGAACTCGGCTAAGCGCTGGAGAATCACATCGAGCACGCCGCCGGCCTCGCCGGCCGCGACCATGTTGCAGTACAGGCGGTTGAACGCCTTGGGATGGCGTGCCATCGCCTCGGATAGCGTCGCACCGCCCTCGACATCCTCGTGGACCTCCTTTAGCACGCTGCGCAACATGCTGGGCTTCTGCTGCTGTTCGAGGATGCGGATGCTGCGCAGGATGGGCAGGCCGGCATCCTGGAGCGTCGAGAGCTGGCGGGTAAACGCGGTCAACTGTTTCAGGCTGACCTTGCCGAAGCCGGTGCCGGCGGCCTTCTTGCGCTTGACGCCGGAGACCTGTCGCGCCACGGAGCGCTTCTTGTCGGTCTTTTCGACGACCTTGGTCGGGAAGTAGCCCAAGCCGCGCACCTTGGCGACGGCGTCCTCCTTGGTGGGGGCTTCGACGCTGTCCTTGACTTCCTGACCCGAGGAGTTCAGGGCCTCGTATTGAAATACCGCCATCGCATTAACTCCATGCTGGCGTTACCACCTGCGCTGCGGACTCGGTCGAATTGACCCATCCCAACCGGTCCACGTCTCCGAATACGCCCCGGCCTGCACACCATTATTCTCGCCCACCAAGTGGCCGAACAGGCGCGCTTTATTATCGGACGTATAGCTGCGGGCCATTGCGTCCGGCCCCGCGCTACGAGCCACCGAGCCACTCAGACCGCTTCCTCCGTGATGGTCTCGCGGATGATCTCTTCCAGGGACGTTACGCCGTCATACATGAGCAGCAGGCCCGCCTCCCGCAAGACCCGCATGCCACGCTTGCGGGCTTCCTGCCGCAGCACGGCCGTGGAGGCGTGTTTCATGACGAGTTCCTTGATCTCCTCGAACATGAGCATTACCTCGAAGAGGGCCAGCCGGCCCTTATAGCCGGTGTTGTTGCAGTAGTCGCAGCCGCGGCCGTAATAGAGCGGGCGGCCGGCGTGATCCTCGTAGGTGATGCCCAACTGCATCAACTGCTGCTCGCTCGGCTCGAATTCCTCCTTGCAGTTTTCGCAGATTTTGCGGACCAGCCGCTGGGCCACGATGGCCTCCAGCGTCGCCGTGAGCAGGAACGGCTCCATGCCGAGGTCGAGCAGGCGCGCGATGGAGCTGGGCGCGTCGTTCGTGTGCAACGTCGAGAAGACCAGGTGACCGGTCAGCGACGCCTGGATCGCAATCTGGGCCGTTTCCAGGTCGCGGATCTCGCCGACGAGGATGATGTCCGGATCCTGCCGCAGGAAGCTGCGGAGGAAGCGCGCGAACGTCAGGCCGATCTCGGGGCGCACCTGGCACTGGACCATCCCGTCGATGTCGTACTCGACCGGGTCCTCGGTCGTGAGGATCTTGACCTCGGGGGAGTTCAACTCGCGCAGGGCTGAGTACAGGGTGGTGGTCTTGCCGCTGCCGGTTGGTCCGGTAACAACAACGATTCCGTGCGGCTTGCGAATGAGTTGGCGAACCGTTCCCAGGTCGTCCTCTCTGAGCCCCAGCAACTCGAGGTCGAGGTTCACCTGGGCCCGATCCAACACGCGCAGTACGACGCTCTCGCCGAACAACGTCGGCAACACGCTGACGCGCAGGTCAACGGGCCGCTTTTCGATCAGGAGCTCGACGCGCCCGTCCTGTGGCATACGGCGCTCGGCGATGTCGAGGTTGGCCATGACCTTCAGCCGGGAAGCAATCGCCATGGCGACATACTTGGGCGGCGGGACCATCTCAAAGAGGACGCCGTCGATGCGGTAGCGCATCTTGAACTCGTCCTCGAAAGGCTCGAAGTGGATGTCGGAGGCCTTGTCGCGGATGGCCTGGAGCAGCACGAGGTTCACGAGCTTCTTGACCGGATTGCTCTCGGCCATTTCGCGCAGCTCGTCCAGATCGATGCTCTCGCCGCGGCCGGCGTACTTGGCCAGATCCTCGTCTTCGCCAATCTCCGAGATGAGGTCGCTCATGGATTGGGCGGACTCCTCGGGGTAGTAGCGGTTCAGGGCTTCGGCCATGTCGGCCGCGGTCGTGATGCGGGCGACGACATTGAAACCCATGAGCGTCTTCAAGTCGTCAGTGGCGTGGAAGTTGTCCGGGCTGGCCAGGGCGACCTCGATCGTGTTCGTCTCGCGATCGTAGGCGGTCGGCACGATACGGTAACTCTGGGCCATCTGGGCCGGAATCAGGTCGATGACGGCCTTATCGACATCGATGTTGGCCAGGGTGATCGACTCCATCCCGACCTGGGCCGCCAGCGCGCGATGGACGTCGACCTCTTCCACGGCGCCCATCTCGATAAGGAGCTGCCCAAGCGGGCCGCGTTTCTTCTTCTGAAGCTCAAGCGCCTCGGACACTTGCGCCCTAGTGACCTTACCCATCTTGATCAGGATCCGCCCAATCGGGCGACCCTTGAGTTGCGAGATTGGAGGCATCTCTTCAATGGCCATCGCGTTGCACTCCGACGGGCTGCGCGCCCGGACAGGTATTATATGAGTAGCCGGGCCGCGCGCGAACTCATGCCGGACCGATAGTGCCGCCGACGCCTTGCACTCGCCACGAGCGCGCGCCGGCTTGGCGACCGATGTCGGCAGTCTTGTGAGCCGGCGTTGGGTGTGGGATGATGGCCGCTAATCGCTCGGGCACCCGCAGCAAGCGTGTGTTGTGTGGTGCCAGCCAGGGCCGGCCGCGATTAGGAACGCTTATGAATGCTCGCCCGATACTGATGATCATGCTGCCAGCGCTGGCGTTGTGGGCGTCCGGTTGCACCGGCGCCCAGCGACTAGACCTGGCTGAACAGACAGGCGGCAGTGCGGCGCTTTTCGGGCAGTTCCGCGCTTATGACGGTCGCACCGGCCGGCCCTTGACATTTGCCCAGGTGGTCCGGCGCTGTGCGGCGGCAGACGTGGTTTTGGTGGGGGAGCGGCACTCGGACGCGGTCTGCAACCAAATCGAGGCGCAGCTCCTGGCGGCACTGCTGGCGCAGCGTCGGCCGGTAGCGTTGGCGATGGAGTTCTTCGAGGCTGACACGCAAGCATCTGTGGATGCGTATCTTGCGCGCCGCATTGATGAGTCGGCCTTTTACGAGCAGACTCGTCGGAGTCCTTCATATGTGCGTTCGCACCGACCGCTGGTGGAGCTATGTCGGGCGGCGGGCGTGCCGGTGATTGCCGCCAACGCGCCGCGCGGGCTCGTGCGGGCATACCGAGTCTCTGGACAGCCTTACTCTGAATTCCGTGCCGCCTTGGATCCGGAGCAGCAGCGTTGGTTGCCGCCGACCTGCGAGGATCTGGGTGGAGCGTACCGGGAGCGGTTCATGGAGGTGATGGCGTCGCACGTTGCTCCGCCGGCGCCGGCGACGCCGGAGCCATCCGAGCCCGCTGCCAGTCCGGCGGACGCCCCGAGCGTGGAAGAGATGACGACGCCGGCGCCGACTTCAGCCCCTTCCGCTGAGGAACCGGCGGCGGCGGACGAGTCGGCGGCAGAAGGGCCGGCGGTCGCGCAGCCGGCTGTGGAGCGTTCGGAGGCAGCGTCTCCGGCGGCCTTCTATCGAGCCCAACTGTTGTGGGACGAGGCGATGGCGGATGCACTGGCGGCGTTCCGCGAGCGGTTTTCGGCGCACCGGATGATGCTGGTGGTGGGCGCATTTCACGTGGCGCACGAGGGTGGCACCACGGTTAAGTACCGGCAACGCCGACCGCAGGATCATGTTGTCACCGTGGTCTACGTGGCGAGCGAGGACGGCGCGTTGGCGTTCGACCAGGCGGATCGCGGTGCCGGGGACATCCTGGTCTACGGAGTGACGCCGCCGCCGAGTCGGCGGAAGGCCGAGCCGGCCGGCAGTTCGCCGGGTGAGGCCGCCAGCGGGGCATCGCCGGGTGTTGCGGCCGAGCCGGTCAGTGAATGAATGGTCAGGCGCGTGGTTTGGAACGGCAGTTGCAGGGCGTGATTAGGGCGCGGGTCCACCGGCGCAGGTGGACGAGTGGGATTCGGGCGTGAGGCGAACGTTGTGCCGGCCGGGATAAGCCGACATCACTCGGCGTGGCCGGCCAGCGTGAGGCGAACACAATCCGAAAATGGACTGACCGGCACTGTTTGATCCCCCGGTCGACTTAGTAGGAATTCGCACAGGAGTCTGGGGACTATGACACGAAGTTCCGCGACTGCCGAAGTTGTCGAGCACGAGGCGTCTTTTCTGGAACCGCTATTCTGCCCCCAGTCGATTGCGGTAGTGGGCGCCTCGCGGACGCCGGGGTCCGTGGGGCACGCCCTGGCCCACAACCTGGTCCAGGCCGGGTACACGGGGGTGGTCTACCCGGTGAATCCGAAGGCCAAGAGCATTCTGGGCAACCGCTGTGTGCCGAGCATCTCGGCGATTGATGACCATGTGGATCTGGTGGTTCTGGCGATTCCGCCGCAGTTCATCGAGGGGGTTGTGCGGGAGGCGGCCGACCACGGCACGCGGCACTTCGTCGTAATCTCCGCCGGCTTCAAGGAAGTGGGCGGTGAGGGGGTGAAGCGGGAGGAGTCGCTCAAGGCTCTGGCCCGCGAGCGTGACCTGACGATCGTCGGGCCGAACTGTCTGGGCGTGATCAACACGGACCCGACCGTGCGCATGAACGCGACCTTCGGCCGCTCCATGCCGCGGCCGGGATCGCTGGGGCTGATTTCGCAGAGCGGCGCGTTGTGCACGGCGTTGCTGGACTATGCGCAGGGTATCGGCATCGGGTTCTCACGTTTCATCAGCTTTGGAAATAAGGCGGCGGTCAGCGAGTTGGACCTGCTCAGGTCGCTGGCGTTCGATCCGTACACCAAGGTTATCCTGATGTACGTGGAGGAGCTGGGCAGCGGGCAGCAGTTCGTGGACACCTGTTACGCAATCACGCACGGCAACAACCCCAAGCCGATCCTGGCAATCAAGACCGGCCGGACCTCCGAGGGGGCCGCGGCGGCGGCCTCGCACACGGGCTCGCTGGCGGGGTCGGACGAGGTGTACGACGCGATCATGACGCAGGCGGGCGTGCAGCGAGTCGAATCGGTCAAGGAGCTGTTTGACTACGCCGAGATCTTCGCCGACCCGATCCTGCCGAACGGCCGCCGCACGGCGATCATTACCAATGCCGGCGGCCCCGGCATCATGGCCACCGACGCGTGCATCCGCAGCGGCATGCAGTTGGCGCGCTTCCAGGAGTACACGCGCAAATCGCTGCAATACCAGATGCCGGCCACGGCCAACATCAAGAACCCGGTTGACGTGATAGGTGACGCCCGGCACGACCGTTACCGGGCGGCGCTGGACGCGGTGACCGCGGACGAGGGGGTTGACCAGGTGCTGGTGGTCGTTACGCCGCAGACCATGACGGATGTGACGGAGATTGCCGACGTCATTCGCGAGGCCAAGGCTTTCTGCGGCAAGCCGATCGTGGGCTGCCTGATGGGGCTGGTGGACGTGGGGGCGGGCGTGCAGTTGCTCCAGCACCACGGTGTTCCGACCTACCCGTTCCCGGAGGACGCGATGCGGGCGATGCTGGCCAAGTGTCGCTTCACGGAATGGTGCCGGACCCAGAGCCGTGGTTACCAGCAATTCGAGGTGGACCGGGAGGCGGCCGCCCGGGTCTTTGACGAGGAGCTGGCGGCGGGACGGAACCAGCTCGTCGAATTGAAGGCTCTGGACATAATGCGGCACTACGGCTTTGCGACGGTGCCGTACAAGCTGGCAACCAGTGCCAAGGAAGCGGCGGCGGCCGCGGAGGAGATGGGCTTCCCGGTCGTGCTGAAGATTTCGGGGCCGAAGATTCTGCACAAGACTGACGTGGGCGGCGTGCGGCTCAATCTAGCTGACGCCGATGCCGTCCGGACGGCCCATGACGAGATGGTGGCGACCGTGCGCGACAAGCTGGGCCCGGAGGTGGAGGTCTGGGGCGTGCTGGTGCAGAAGATGCTGCCCCCGGGCAAGGAGATCATTCTGGGCATGTCGCGCGATCCGCGGTTCGGGCCGCTGTTGATGTTCGGCCTGGGTGGCATCTACACCGAAGCCCTGCGGGACGTATCATTCCGGCTGGCGCCGCTACGGCAGGAGGTTCCAGCGGAGATGATCAAGAGTATCCGCTCGTATCGCTTGCTGGAGGGCGTGCGGGGCGAGCCGCCGTCCGACGTCGCCATGATCGGCGAGTGTCTGCTGCGCCTGTCGCAGCTTGTGACGGAGCATCCGCGCATCAAGGAACTGGACATCAACCCGTTGATGGTCTATGCGCGCGGCGAGGGCGCCATGGTGGCCGATGCGCGCATCATTCTCACGGAGAGCTAGGCATGGGTAACTGGACCGAGCGCTACGCGGACAAGGTCGTCTCGGCCGAGGCCGCGATCAGCAAGATCAAGGCTGGTGACCGTGTGTACATCGGGTCGGCCTGCGGAGAGCCGCAGGAACTGGTACGGACCCTGAGTCGCATGGGCGACCGGCTGGCCGACACGGAGTTGATCCACGTGATGACGCTGGGCGTGGCGCCGTACGCGGATCCGCGCTACGCGGCCAGCTTTCGGGCCAACGCGTTCTTCATCGGCAACAGCGTGCGCGGGGCGGTCAACGATGCCCGGGCGGATTACACGCCGGTGTTCCTGTCGCAGGTGCCGGCGCTGTTCAAATCGGGGCGCATCAGCATCGACGTGGCCCTGATCACGGTGAGCCCGCCGGACGAGCACGGCAACTGCAGCCTGGGCGTGTCGGTGGACATTACGAAGTCCGCGGTGGAGGCGGCCCGGCTGGTAATCGCCCAGGTGAACCGCCACTCGCCGCGCACGCTGGGCGACGCGTTCCTGCATGTGAGCCAGATCAACTATCTCGTGTCGCACGACGAGCCGTTGCTGGAGTGGCCCGACACGGGCGAGCCGGACGAGGTCACGCGGCAGTTGGCGGCGAACCTGGCCCGGCTGGTGCCGGACGGGGCCACGCTGCAACTGGGCATCGGGCGCGTGCCGGACGCCGTCCTGGGCCTGCTGACCAGCAAGCACGACCTGGGTATCCACACGGAGATGTTCTCGGACGGTGTGCTGAAGCTGACCGAGGCCGGGGTTATCACCGGCAAGCACAAGACGCTGCACAAGGGCAAGATTGTCGGCAGCTTCGCGGCCGGCAGCCAGCGGCTGTTCCAGTTCCTGCACAACAACCCGCAGATCGAGATGCGGCCGTCCGAGTATACCAACAGCCCGTTCGTCATCGCCCAGCACGACAACATGGTGGCGATCAACTCGGCCTTGGAGATCGACCTGACCGGCCAGGTGGTGGCCGACTCGCTGGGGCAGCAGTTGTACAGCGGCCTGGGCGGCCACGCCGACTTCATGCGCGGCGCAGCATTGGCCAGGAATGGCAAGCCGGTCATCGCGGCGCCCAGCACGGCGGACACGCCGGAGGGGGTGCGCTCGCGCATTGTGTCCGTGTTGCAGCCGGGGGCCGGTGTCATCACGACGCGCGGCGACGTGCACTACGTGGTCACCGAGTACGGCGTGGCCTATCTGCACGGCAAGACCATGCGTGAGCGGGCCATGTCGCTGATTACGATCGCCCATCCGGACTTCCGCTCCGAGTTGCTGCATGCGGCCAAGCGCCGCCGCATCGTGTATCCCAACCAGATCATGCCGCCGCCGCAGGCGCCCTACCCGGCGGAGTATGAGACGACGGTGGAACTGGCGGACGGCACAGAGGCGTTCATACGGCCGATTCGCCCGGACGACGAGCCGCTGATGCGTGAGATGTTCTACGAGTTCAGCGAGCAGACCGTCTACCTGCGCTACCATGCCTCGGTCAAGGCGATGCCGCACAACAAGCTGCAGGTATTCTGCAACGTGGACTATGACACGGAGATGGCCCTGATCGCGCTGGTGGGCACGCCAGGGAACGAGGAGGTGGTGGGGGTGGGGCGTTATATGACGGACGCGGCCAAGGAGAACGCCGAGGTGGCATTCACGGTCAGCGACCGCTATCAGCGCAAGGGCCTGGGGACGCACTTGTTCGAACGGCTGATCGAGGTGGCCCGGGCGCATGGGATCAGCCACTTCCACGCCTACGTGCTGGTGGAGAACTCGGGCATGCTGAAGATTTTCCATCGCTCGGGGCTGAACATTGAGACTTCGAAAGAGGGCGACGTCGTGAAGGTCTCGATGACGCTGCCGCAGTCCGAGGCGGAGAACCGATGAGAAACCCAGAGCTGGCCGGTTGGGAAAAACGCTATCCGGGCAAGGTGCAGTCGGCGCAGACCGCCATTGCGCTGGTGCAGGCCGGGCAGCGCGTGTACGTGGGCTCGAACGCGGGCGAGCCGCAGACGCTGGTGGAGGCGTTGTCGGCGCGCGAGGACCTGCTGGACACGGAGATTGTGCATATTCTGACGCTGGGCGTGGCGAGCTATACGGAACCGCGCCTGGGACACCGCTTCCGGCACAACGCGTACTTCATTGGGCCGAACGTGCGCGCGGCCGTGCAGGCGGGTCGGGCCGACTACACGCCGATCTTTCTGTCGGAGCTTCCCGCGCTGTTTCGCAGCGGCCGCGTGCCGATCGACGTGGCGCTCATCTCGGTCAGTCCGCCGGACAACCACGGCTACTGCAGCTACGGCGTATCGTGCGACGTCGGATCGGCGGCGGCCGAGTCGGCCAAGCTGGTGATTGCCGAGGTGAACGCGCAGATGCCGCGCGTGCTGGGCGACTGCTTCATACACATGAACGACATCGACGTCGCGGTTTCCACGGATCGGCCCGTCCTGGAGGCGCCGCAGGGCGAGCTGGACGAAATCTCCCGCCGGATCGGCCAGCACATCGCCAATCTGATTGAGGACGGGTCCACGCTGCAACTGGGCATCGGCGCGATTCCGGACGCGGTCCTGACGTTCCTGGACGGCTTCAAGGACCTGGGCATACACACGGAGATGTTCAGCGACGGCGTAATCCCGCTGGTGGAGAAGGGCATCATCACCAACGCGGCCAAGACGTTGCACCGCGGCAAGATCGTAATGAGCTTCTGCATGGGTTCGCAGAAGCTGTATGACTTCATCCACAACAATCCGTGTGTCGAATGTCATCCGAGCGAGTACACCAACGACCCGTTCATCATTGCGAGAAACGAGAAGATGGTGTCGATCAACTCGGCGATCGAGGTCGATCTGACCGGTCAGGTCTGCGCTGATTCGCTCGGTGCCAAGTTCTACAGCGGCATCGGCGGGCAGGTGGATTTCGTGCGCGGGGCGGCGCGCTCCAAGGGCGGCAAGCCCATCATCGCCCTGCCGGCGACCACCGGTGACGGCGTTTACTCGCGCATCGTGCCCTATCTCAAGAAGGGCGCCGGCGTGGTCACCAGCCGCGGCGACGTGCACTACATCGTCACCGAGCACGGCGTGGCCTACCTGCACGGCAAGAGCATCCGCGAGCGCGCCCTGGCGCTTATCCAGATCAGCGACCCCAAGTTCCGGCCCTGGCTGCTGGCCGAGGCCAAGCAGCGCCAGTTGCTGCCGCGCGACGCCATGCAGGTGACGCTCGACACGCTGCTCTATCCCGAGGAGTGGGAGACCTGGGTGCGGCTGAAGGACGGCACGCGCGTCTTCATGCGCCCGATGAAGCTGTCCGACGGCTCGCCGCTGCGCTCGCTCTTCTACGAGCTGTCCGTGGACATCAGCCACTACCCCTTCCTGGAGATGATCAAGAACATGTCGGTCGAGCAGCGCCAGGAGACGCTGCAGATCGACTACGACACCGACATGTGCCTGGTGGTGCTCACGGGCGCCGGCGGCACCGAGAAGCTCATCGGCGTCGCGCATTACCGCAAAGACACGCACACTAACTTCGCCCACGCCGCCTTCATCGTGCGGGCCGAGTGGCAGGACCGCGGCGTCGGCCGGGCCCTGCTGGAGAAGCTCGTCGAGGTGGCCCGGGCGCGCGGCATCACGGGCTTCACGGCGGACGTGGCCGAATCCGACCAGAGCGTCTTGCGACTGTTCCATAACGCCGGCTACGCTGTCGAGGGCGACGCCCGCGACGGCTACACCCGGCTGGTGGCGCCCTTCGAGAAACACGAGCCCAAACCCAAGCCGACGCCCACCGCGGCGCAGTGACGACCGGAGCGGCGCAGGGCGACGACTGCAGGGCGTGTGTGGGTGGATTGTCGGCGCGGCCGGAAGGCTACGCCCGGCAGTCCCGCGGCCTCAGCGGCCGGTGCGGCCGCGCGGCTCGATTTCGAGCCGCCAGACGGTTGTCTCCACTTCGGAATCCGTGAAGGTTACTCCCAGGGCGGCGGAAACCTCTTTCAGAAGCTCGGCGACCATCTCGGCGGTGATGTTATGCCCCAGATCGAGATAGGGACGGGAGTTATCCCGCCAGGTAACCTTGATGTCCTGCGGCTCGGCGTGGATGGAAACCGGCCGCTGAATGGCCGCGCTGAGTACCGCGCCGAACTCGCGCAATGTGCCCGTACGTACACGCGCCGGCGGCACATCGGGATGCGGGCGGACGATGTCGATGGGCTGCTCCGGAGCGTGCGCCGCGCCGTGCATGTCGTGCGCCTGGCATTTGCGTGACTTGCGCACGACGCGGAAACCAGGATGGCCAGAGCGCTGCACGACCTGCTCCAGGTAGGACATGCACTGGTCCAGGTCGGCATCCGCCCGGATGATCCAGTCTCCTCGCAGCCCGATCTGCCGGGCCACGTCCATGCCGTCCAGCCGGTGGAGCGGAACCTTCAGCGAGTTGGTCAGCACGTCCAACAAGCGGCGCGGGCGGAGCCCCGTACCTGATTGGATCGAGTCGAAGCGCAGGGCTCCGTCCCAGATGAACGTCACGGCCTCAATATGGGTGTCGTCCGAGCGCAGTTGAATCCCCAGTTGCCCAAGCAGCCGGCGACGCAATTCATCATCAGGCGCCGGGATGAAGCGAATTACTTCGTCGTCCGCGAGCGTGTAATCACTCTCGGCGGTCGCTGGCTCGGAGGCCGTGGGCTCGGCCCTGGCCGGCTGAGGGATGTTTCCGGCCACCCCCGGGGCCGGAACGTACAGCGCCCCACGCCAGACCGCGAAAGCGGCCACGAGCAGGATAACACCTGGCAGCCAATGGATCCTCTTCATGATCGAAACCCTCGCGACTGCGGAACCGTTACGCGCGGTTGTGACGCCGGACAGCGTAACCAATGCCCAGCAGGGTCACCACCGCCACGAGCCCGACAATCCAGCGCCACGGCGATTTGGTCGGCTGCGCCCGGGCAGCTTGTGCGACGTCCGATTCCGGTCGCTGCTCGGGCTCCTGCTGGCGGGGAGCATCCGGCAGCACGACAGTAGCCGATTCCTCGGGCGCGGGCTCCGGCGCCAGCCGCGGCCGCAAATCGTCTGCCACCGGGCGCTCGGCGTCTCTCGGCGGCTGGGGCGGCGGCTGTTGCGCGGCGAGCTCCATGAGCTCAGCGAGGCCGCTGAAGATCGGCGCCAGCGCGCCCAACGCCCGGAGTTCGGCAGGCTGGAGCGCACGCGGCGGTGACTCGACCTGACCGCCACGTTCCTCGCCTGCGGACGGGCTGACGGCGGTCCACTCGTCGTCACGGCGCTCGTACAGGATCTCGCCGATCTCGCCGGAATCCGTAATCCGGTATGCCTGGCCGGAAATCAGGTCGGACACGGTCGTGCCCGGCGGAAACCACGGCCGGAAGTCATCATCGCTGACGGGCGGATTGATTTTGACCGACTCGGGCTCAATGACCGTGTGGGTCCGCAGCGTTTCGCCCATCGCCTGGAATTCCGTTTGCCAGCTCCCCGGCAGCCAGACCTGCCCAGCTTCCAAGAATACCACCGAGTCAACTGTCACCGCGGACGATACGTTGCCATCGCGACCGTAACCGACGCGCTTCATTGGCAGCAGACCACGCTCAACGTCCAACCAGACGGTGGCGTAGCGGACGCCCTCGTAGTATGCATCCACCACGTGACAAGGCGTCTCGCCGACGAACTCGAGTTGGTCGCGGACGGTCCCGCGGCTCAGCAAGCTTTCCAGGCTGGCATCGTCGATTCCCAGGCCGCCGGGCTGCGGCTCGCCCAGCATCATCACGCCCCACAGCGCGGACATCTGCAGTCCGTCAGCGTCGGCGCCCTCCCTGAGCACCCCCATCATCTGGTCAGGCAGGAACGCCGCCTGAACCTCGCCGTCGAATGTGAACTCCACCGTTTGTGTGGCGGAGTCATGCGCGGCGCTCTCGATCTGCTTCGACTCCTCCATTGAATAGCGTCCCGTGGCGGCGTCCACGAGGACGTTGCGGTACATGTGAGCAATATGGCTGTCCGGGCTGAAGGCAGCCGGATCCTGAAAGATGTCGTACGCGAGCAACAAGCTGTCGGGCCGCACCGGCCGATTAGCCGCCAGCCCACGCAGTTCCTCAATGCTCAGAACGTAACCCTGAGGCACCTGGCCCAACGTGCCGCGCGGACCAATCAGCAGCAGCAGGACGGCGAGTACCATTTGCGTAAGCCCGGCCCACATCAGGCGGGAATCCCAGGTTCGAACCCGGGAACACAAGCGCCGTTCCGATCGCAGTCTGTCTGAAACGCGCCGGGACATGGTGACGTGTATGTCGTCGTTGTATCAGGGAAGCATAGAATGCACGGGTGAATGACCTCCACTGCAATGTTGCCGCAAGGTGTATACTGGGGATAACAATGGGCAAATCCCCCGGTTTCAACAGGGGCACACTGCTTCGCCGCCAAGTTCCCTATTGTCGGGCAGCCGCTTGAGGTATACTGACAGCCCGATCCCCAGCAGGTGACCCCCGCAAACCCGCTACAAGTCGCCGGTGGCGCTTCAAAACAGTCCTGGCACGGATCAGCGATGGCCGAACTCGTCCAAGGCCACCAAACCAACGTTATCAGAAGCGCAGCGAACAAAGCGGTCCCCAGAGAAGATGCCTTCGACATGATTGCCCTCCGTACTGGTGCCTCAATTGAATCCAACGAACACCCGCTAAGTATGCCCCCCCCCCGCAGAAGTCAACCCCAGTAGTGGCCAAAACTTCACAATATTCGGAGAATCCTCTGAGGTTTTCTGCAGTCCTTGCACCGGGAGCGCGCACGGACGCAGGTCCTCGGCACGCGCCGCACGCCGGCTTTCGGGCGGCCGCCGGCGCGCGTACCATCAACGGCGATGGAACGCTTGCGCCGACGACTGGATGACATTGGACGCGCGGGACGCCACGCCACGAATCCCGCGGCCGCCCCGATCACACCCGCACGCGCCATCAGCCAACTGTGCGACCTCGTCGGCGGCCGGGAGCTGCGCCAGGCCGGCGTGCCCCTCTGGGAGATCACGACCACCTTCACGGATTGCTGTCACCGGCATAGCCTGGCCATGCCCCGGCGCCTCGCCGAAGTCATGGCACCCACGCTGCTGCCAACTCCGGACCTGCGCGCCCCGTGCGACCCGCGCCGCACGATCGTCGTCGATATCGAAACGGGCGGCTTCGCCGGCACGGAAGTCTTCCTCATCGGCGTCGTGCTTCTGGACGAATGGCCGCTGCGCGTCGTGCAGTGGCTGGCCCGCGACTACCCGGAGGAAGCCGGCATCCTGCGCGCCATGGCCGCGCTTGCCCGCCGGTACGACACGTGGGTGACCTTCAACGGCAAGAGCTTCGACGAGCCGTTCCTGCGAGACCGCGCCGCCGTCCACCGCGTGACCCTGCCGCAGCCGGCCGAACACATCGACCTGCTGCATCACGCCCGCCGGCGCTGGCGCAGCGGCTTGCCGAACTGCAAGCTCCAGACGCTCGAACAGTATCTGCTGGGCTGGCAGCGGGTCGGCGACGTACCCAGTTGCGACATTCCCGACCTGTTCCACCACTTCATCCGCACCGGCAACGCCGCCCCGGTCCGCCCGATCCTCGAACACAACCAGCTCGACCTGACCAGTTGCACGGAGTTGCTGCTGCGCCTGAAGTGATTGCCCCGGTGCCCCTCCGCCGGCGGGCGTGGTCCGGCGGGAAACCACCCCATGGAATTCGCGATGGAATCCTGGCCGCGCTCCCCGGCAATGCGTGATGAAGCAGGAGACGGTCGTGAACTCTCGTACTCTCTCGTAGACAGGCCGAGCCGGGTTGACAGAAGAACCTTTCGCTTGGGGACCAGTAGTGATTGCGAAATCCGCAGTGTCGGCCCCCAAGGAACCCAAGAGATTCCATCAACGTGTCATAATTAGGAACAGGCAAGCCACCAACCAACAGTAGTATGCGAACACGTGGAAGTTCTGGCGGCGAAGCAGCACGAGGAAGAAACGGATGGCCAGGACGCCGCTAAGTAGCGCGGCCACGCAGCCTATCAGTAGCGGGCCCAGGCCAATTGCCTCACCTGTCTCAATTGCCTCAGGGACCATTAGCAGTCCGGCTGCCGAAATCGCAATGACGGACATCAGGAACGAGAACTCGGCGGCGGCCAGCGGGTCAACCCTTCGCCATGTTCCGGCGAGGACGGTGGCCCCGGAGCGGCTGATGCCAGGCAGAATGGCGATGGCTTGGGCAATGCCCATCAGAATCGCGCAGATCGGGGTGGGCTGAGAATGCCATCCGCGCAGGGCGGTGGCCCGCGCGATGCTCATGACCGCAGCCAGAGCGCCGAGCACGATGATGAATGAGACCACAGTCCCCGCAAGCGCTGAGACTGCGGCCGCCGCAGCGATCGGCAGTACCCCGAGCAGCGTGACTCTGCCTTTCTCCCTCGCCCACCGGATCGACCAGACCAAGCATCCGGTGACAAGCAGCATTGTGGCCGCGAAGGCTGGATCCAGGAAGCGAGCCTCGAACCAGTCCTTAAACAGGATGCCGACCAACGCCGCTGGCAAGCTGGCTAGCACGAGCCTGAGTGCGTATGAACGGGCGTGCTCATCCCCGTCGGGGCGACCGAGCAGGCCGAGCAGCAGCGCTCGGATGCGCTGCCCGTAGACGATCAGCACCGAAATAAGGGTGGCGACGTGTACGGCGACTTCGAACACAATGCCCGGGAGCCGGAGCCCCAGCGCATGCGATCCAATGACCAGATGACCGGAGCTGGATACGGGGAAGAACTCCGTCAGGCCCTGGATGATGCCCAGGATCAGTGCTTCCCACCACGTCACCTCCGGCACTCCTGCTTGTCGATCGGTTGCGTTGCAGCCCACATCATGATCGTCTCTTACGGCCTCACGCAGGCCGGATTCATGCGCGTGTCCGGTTAGCCGCTGCTCGTCAGGGCCGCCGACACTTCGAAGACACGCCCGAACGTCACACGTCGCGCCGTAAACTCCATTCCGTCATGCCGCAGTGCCTGACCCGATCTGCGACCGTCGTCTGCAACGGGTAGTCCTTTCGGAGGAACCACCTTAGTTCGCGGACCAGCCGGGGACGCAGGATGTAGCAGCAGCGGCGATCACCTCCCTTGCGTCAGTCTGCGATCTGCGATTCCCGCCTGGTCCAGCACCGCCAGACGAGACGTTGACCTAGCGCACCTCCAGCAAGTCCCGGATATCCGTGAGGCGTCGGGGGCCTTGGACAACTCTCTTCGAGCAGCGCCAGGCGAAGCGCGTGCCCCGGCCGTCGCAACTGGTCCGGCGCCTCTCTCCGTTGCTGTACGTCAGTCATGCTGCGCCTCGATCTGGTGGCCAGAAGACGCGAATACTCGAATGCTACTGACCGGCTGTAGCTTCAGCAACGGCCAAGTCAACCACGGCGTTTCCTCGCTTAACAGTGGTTCTTCACGGATTAGCGGGGAGCAGATGCAGCCCATCGACAGTTCTGCGCATCTTGTTGTTTGCTCACGACTTCAAGGTGCAGGCGGCTGTCGTTGTACGCGCACGAGCTTAGCGAACTGCTTGGGGGCGTGGGAAGGTGACCAGCTCGGCACCGTCGGCCGAGTTGCTCGGGACCGGCAACGCGGCGAGAAGCCCGAGATCTGGATCGAGCCCTGTCCGGATAATCAGCACGCCGTCGATGCGGCGGCAGTGGCCCGGTCGTCGGGACGATCCATGACACGACCGAGCGGTAGATTCGCGACCTGCCGATTATCGACGCCGACACGTGTCTGCCGGTGCAGCGTGTTCGCGCGCTCTGCCCTGACTGCGGGCCGCGGGGTCGAACAACTGGACCGCTGCTACGCCTGGGCCCGTTTCACTCGGCGGCGATCCTGCCGGCCGGACAGCCGGCCGAATTCCACGAGCTGCACCTGGAAACGGTCAAACACCTGCACCAAGAGCACCTGCAACGCACGCTGGAGCCGACCGATCTGTCGGAGATCGAGGTGATCGCGGTGGACTAGTTAGCGATTCAGGAAGGCCACCGCTGCGCCACCGTGGCCGTCGAGCCTTATCGCAAGCAGTTGTTGTGGGTCGGGCGGGGCCGCGGACGGCCGCGCACGGCTCAAGGCGGTCGTGATGGATATAGATGGGGCCTACGAAGAGGATGTGCGGGCGCGGTGTCCGCAGCCCGAAGCCGTGTTCGATCTGTTGCACGTGGTGGCCAAGCGCGGACACGAAGTGATCGATCGGATACGGCTGGGCCACCGGTGCCGTACGGCTCGTTCCTGTCTTCGGCGAGCGTGGCGGCCTGCCGGAGCACGTCGTCTCTGACGCGCTCTTCAACCTGCCGCTGTCGGTTGCACGGCGTTTCAAGACGCGCCCGCTCTTGACCTCGCCCTGGGCCGCCCTTGTCCTCGCAGTGCTCGCGGTGGTTGTGTATGACCTTGTAGTCCTGGCCATCCGCGCCTACGCCGGCCCGCGGTCCTGGCTGGCCTAACGGCCGGACAAATACCCACAAGTTGCTGGCTTCTGGCAGCATTCGGCGCCTGACGCGTTCCGACGGGGACGACTTGCGCGCCCGCTTGTCGACGTCGTCGGCGGCTGGACGTGCTGTCAATGGCGGATACACTCCGGCACAGTGCCGCCGCCGGCACGCCAACCAGGAGGCAGAAGATGCCATTGAAGCGACGGGGCTTGTTAGCGCTGGCCGGCCTGGCCCTCATATTCGTGCCGCTGGTGGTGGCCCAGACCGCCACCGAACAAGCGGTGCGGACCCGGCTCTTCGCGCCTGAACGCTACCTCGAACACGTGAAATACCTGGCGAGTAAAGAGTTGGAAGGTCGGCTGGCGGGCAGCCCCGGGGCGGCCCTGGCGGCTCAGTACCTGATTCGGCAGTTCGAGGCCGCCGGCTGCGAGCCGGGGGGCGAAAACGGCGGCTGGACGCAGCCCTTCGATGTCCGCAAGGGTAAGCGACTTATCGAGGCGAACGCCGCCCTGGAAATCAGCGGCAGCGACCGGCAATGGCAGGTCGGCAGGGACTGGATACCCTTTCCCTTCACTGAACTTGGCGACGTCGAGGGGCCGCTGGCGTTTGCCGGCTACGGCGTGCGGGCTGACGCGTTCGACTACGACGATTACGCCGACTTCGACGCCGAAGGCAAGGTCCTGCTGATCTTCCGCTACGAGCCGAAGGCCGAGGATCCGGCGGCGGAATTCGGCGGCGCGACGCCCTCGCGCTACGCGATCTTCTACCGCAAGGCCCGCGTGGCGGCCCGCGCGGGCGCCAAGGCGCTGCTGATCGTCAACCCGCCCAATCGCGTCCCCGATCGCGACGAGCTGCTCGCGTTCGACCCCTACCGGACCGTTGAGACGTTCCCCCTGCCGATGGTGCATGTCAGCCGTGATCTGGCCGCCGCGCTTCTGGCCCAGGCCGGCCAGCCCGATCTCACGGCGCTGGTTGAGCAACTGGACCGCGAGCGCAAGCCGCTGTCGCGCGATTTGGGCCTGACGGTCAAGCTGCGCACCGGCGTCGAGCACAACTGGCTAGACGCGGAAAACGTCCTGGCGATGGTGCCGGGCGATGGCAACACCAAGGAGACCATCATCGTCGGCGCGCACCGTGACCACCTCGGCCGCGTACCGCCGCAGTTCGACCGCCAGGACATGTCGCCGGTGATTCACCCCGGCGCCGACGACAACGCGTCCGGCACGGCCGCGCTCATCGAGCTGGCCCGGGCCATCCGGGCTGGGCCGCCGTTACGCCGCAATGTGCTCTTCATTGCCTTCGACGCCGAGGAGATGGGGCTGGTCGGCAGCCGGCACTTCGTCGAGCATCCGACGGTTGCGCTCGAAGATGTGCGGGCGGTGGTCAATTTCGACATGATCGGGCGGCTATCGCAGGGCAAGTACGTGGTCTTCGGGACGGGCACGGCGGCGGAGTTCCCCGACCTGGTCGCGCGAGCCGCCGACGAGGCGGGTGTAACCTATCGGGCCGCCGCCGGGCTGGCCGGCAACAGCGACCATGCGCCGTTCATTGAGAGCCAGATTCCGGCGCTGTTCGCGTTCACCGGCGTGCACCAGCAGTATCACCGGCCCGAGGACGATTGGCGGCTGATCGACGCCGACGGGGCCGCGCTGCTCCTGGATAAGTGGCACCGCATCATTGCTGAACTGGCGCAAATGACGACGGGGCCAGACTTTACGGAGCCGGAGGCGCGCGATGACGATGCGGATTTGAAGGACCTGCCCAAGCCGGCGGTTGACGAAAGCAAGGCCCGTGCTTCGGCCGAGGCTACCCGTGAATCTGACGAGCCGCCCACACGCCGGGGCATGCGCGTCCGGCTGGGGATCATTCCGGACATGGTCGGCGACGGCGAGCCGGGCATGCTGGTTGACACGGTGCTGGACGGCGGCGCCGCGCAGGCCGCCGGCTTCAAGAACGGCGACCGCATCATGAAGATTGCTGCCGACGAGGTGCGGGACATATACGCGTACATGCGGCTGCTGGGCGAGTTGAAGCCGGGCGATGAGGTGGACATTCTGATTCGGCGCGACGGGCAGGAGCAGACGCTGAAAGTCAAGTTGCAGGCAGCACAGCGCCGGGCGGGTGAAGACTGAGGCCGAGGTGCTCCGGGGCCGATCGGCGCGCTTGGCGAGCCACATTTCCGGACGGTCGCAATCGGCGGCGCCTGTGCGGGCGGTCGGCTGCGAAGAGCGACAGCCGGATGACGTGCCGCGCCCTTGACGATGGCGAGCGTGGTGGACTACTGTCGCGGACTCGCCGGTCCGTTCGGGCCGGCGACAGTGAGTTGTCCGGGCGTGTTGACTGCCGACCGACCAGGTTGCCGCCTGCACACCAGGAGGATCGCTGGCGTTGGCGTGGTGGTCATGCAACGGCGCAATTCGAGTGACTACCGGGCGCGCCGCGTTTTGCTGCGCTTCGCAACGGCCGGGAGTGAGCTGGCGGCCGCCGTAATCGGGTTGACGCTGTTGGGCTGGTGGTTTGACCGCGGCTTCAACACGAGCCCGGTCGGTCTGCTGGCGGGGGCCGGCCTGGGAATTGTGGGCGGCATGTATAACTTTCTTCGCGACGCTTGGCGCTTCCGCCAGGAGGATGACGCGAAAGATCAGGATAAGCGACCGCAAGACCGCGATGAAGATGGTCCCCAAGTCTGACCTGCGACCGGTCAGCGCCGCGTGGCGCCTGGCCCTGCTCTGCCTGCTGGTGGTGCTGGTGATATCCGCGATCGGCTATGCGCCCACGCGGGCGCTGGCCGGGGACACCGGCGTCTGGTCCCTGTTAGTCGGTATGGGCATCGCCCTGGCTGCCGGACTGGCGGGCTTGCTGCCGCCGGTCGTGGCGCTGCGTCGGCCGCCGCACCAGCGGATGGTTGGCGTGTTGACCGGCATGGCAATTCGCTTCATGCTCACGCTCACGCTGCTGATCCTGGCCCTGCTGTTCGGGCAGGTGTCCAAGATTGCGCTGGTAACTTGGACAGCCATCGGCTACCTGGCCATGCTGGCGGTGGACACGGCCGGCGTGACCTGGATGCTGAAGCGTGCGAAGAGGACCGCGACGTGATTCAGTTACTGCTGGCCGCTGCCAACCCGCTCACGCACGTGGTCCAACATCGCCTGGTCGATTTCGACTTGGGCGGATTCTGGCCGTTCGACCGGTTCACGGTTCTGAGCAACCAGGCCATCATGCAGTTGGTTGCGGCGGCGCTGCTGGCGTGGCTGATCCCGCGGGCCGCCCGGGCCCGGGTCGGCAATGACCCGATCGGCCGCCTCGTGCCGCGCGGCCTGGGTAACGCAATCGAGTGGATCTGCGATGCGCTGCGCACGCAGGTGGCGCAGCCGGCGCTGGGTAAGTATGCGGACCGATTCCTGCCCTACCTCTGGTCGGCGTTCTTCTTCATTCTGACGTGTAACGTGCTGGGTATGATCCCGCTGGCCGACTGGAGCAAGCCGTTCGTGCCGGGGCACGCCCTGGGCGGCACTGCTACCGGCAATATCATGGTCACGGCGGCCCTGGCCGTTACGACGCTCGTGATGATTGTCGCCAACGGGCTGCGGCTGCATGGCCTGGGCTACGTCCGGCACTTCTTCATGGGCCCCAAGGGTCTGAACGTGTTTATTGCCGTTCTGGAAGTGGTCGGTCTGCTCGCCAAGACGTTCGCGCTGGCCATGCGTTTATTCGCGAACATGGTGGCCGGGCACATTCTGCTGGCCGTACTGCTGGGTTTCGTCGGCATGGCCTTCGGCGGACTGGGCGCGGTGGGTGGGACGCTCATTACGATCCCGGTGCTGCTGGGCAGCGTGGCGATCTACTTCCTGGAACTGTTCGTTGCTTTCCTGCACGCCTTCATCTTTACGTTCCTCAGCGCGATCTTCATCGGCCAGGCCGTCAATATCCATCACGAGGAGTCGCACGAGAATGAGTGCGAGCCCGCGTCCGCCGCTGGTCACGGTCATTGAACCGCCGCGGTCGGACCACAACCCGAGTTCAAACGCCAGGCCCGCTACGTGGGGTAACGGGCCAGGAGGCTGGAATACGCGATGGCGCGAAATGAGAGTAACCCGTCGGGCCACCCCACCGCTCGGCACCAGTGTCTGAAAGGACGGATCATGAGGAAACTTCGTTCACTCGCGGCCCTGACGATCATCCTGGCGGGGTTTGCGCTGGGCGGTGCCGACGTCGCACTGGGTCAGACGACCGACGACGTGGAAGCAGCGCACAGCGAAGTGATCAGCACCGGCGGCGCATCCTACGACGCGGGCCTCAAGGCCATTGGCGCTGCCATCGGCGCCGCGCTGGTCATCATGGGCGGTGCCACGGGCATCAGCCGCATTGGCAGCAGTGCCGTTGAGTCGATGGCGCGCCAGCCGGAGGCCGCCGGCCCGATCAACTTCGCCATGATTGTTTCGGCGGCGATGATCGAGGGCGCCACGCTGTTCGCGGTCGTGGTGTGCCTGCTGGCGATCATCCTCTAGCTCTGGCGTTGAGCGCGGCGCGGGCCGGCGGCCGACTCCGTCTCCGGCCCGTGCGCGGCAAGGAGTAGCGCTGTGTTCAACTTGAATCGCCCGCTGCTTGCGGCCATCGGCGGTGTGTTGGCGCTGGCCGGCGCGGCCGGCGCCGCGGAAGGCGGCGGGGACACGGACATCTTCAACGCCGACATCGGCAACTTCATCTTCACCCTGATCGTCTTCATCTGCGTGATCGGCGTGCTGGGGAGGTTCGGCTGGAAGCCGCTGCTGACCGTGCTGAACGAGCGGGAGCGGACGATCCGCGAGTCGCTGGAGGCGGCCCGCGCGGAGCGCGCGCGGGCGGAGCAGTTGCTGGCGGACTACCAGGCGCAGCTCGACCGGGCCCGGCAAGAGGCCACGGCGCTGGTTGACGAGGGCCGCCGTGACGCCGCCGTTGTGCGGCAGCGCATCCAGGAAGAGACCAAGCGTGAGGCCACGGAGATGCTGGAGCGCGCCCGCCGGGAGATCAAGCTCGCCACCGACACGGCAGTAAAGGAAATATACGATCAGACCGCGGAGCTGGCCGTGCAGGTGGCCGGCCGCATCATCCAGAAGGAGCTGTCGGCCGGCGACCATCAAGAACTGGTCACGGAATCGCTTGAACGCATGGAGCAGACCGGTCTGAACTGACGGTGTCGCCGGGAGCCGCCCGCACATGATCGAAATCCTCAAGGGTATCGACGTTGCCGATGTCTACGCTGCGGCCCTGTTTGCGCTGGCCCAGGAGGCGGAGCGCATTGACGACTTCGGCGACGAACTGGGCGAACTAGCCGAGCTGCACGCGCGTGAGCCGGGCTTCGCCGCGTTTATGACCTCCTCGGCGGTTGACACCGATGCCCGCCGCAAGAGCCTGGAGCGGATGTTTCGCCGCCGGCTGAGCGATCTGGTGCTCAACACGCTGCACGTAATGAATGAGCACGGCCGGGCCGGGCTGGTACCGCAGTTGTCGCGCGCCTATGCCTTGCGGGTGGAAGATGCCCGGGGGCAGATCGAAGTGACGGCTACCAGCGCCGTGGGACTCGATGCGGCGCAGCGGGCGGAGGTGGCGCGGGTCGCCGAGCGGCTGGCCCGCAAGCAGCCGCTGGTCGAGTATGTGGTGGATCCCGGCTTGATCGGCGGGTTGGTCTTGGAGATCGGCGACCACCGCTTTGATTACTCGGTCCGGCGCCAACTGCGCACAGCCCACGAGCGGCTGCGGGAGCGCGGTGAGCGCGGTCTGCCGATCGGCGCGGAACCGTGACGGCAACCCGCCCGGAGTTGACGGAACACTGACAGGAACGAAACCCGAGCAACCGGCCAGAGTCATGAAATTCAAGGCAGATGAGATCGCCAGCGTCATCAAAGAGGAAATCAGTCGCTACCAGGCCGAGCTCGACGTGGCCGAAGTGGGCCAGGTTCTGGAGGTCGGCGACGGCGTCGCCAGGGTTTTCGGCCTGGCCAACGCCATGGCCGGCGAGATGCTCCAGTTCGAGAGCGGTGCCGTAGGGCTGGTGTTCAATCTCGAGGAAACGGCCATTGGAGCCGTGGTGCTGGGCGGTTACCTGGATATCAAGGCCGGCGACGAGGTGCGCACGACCGGCCGGCTGCTGAGCGTACCAGTCGGCGACGCCCTGGTGGGCCGGGTGGTCGATCCGCTGGGGCGCCCGTTGGACGGCCGCGGCCCGATTCAATCACCGCACCGCCGCCCGCTCGAGGTCATCGCCCCCGGCATCGCGGAACGACAGCCGGTCAATGAGCCGCTGCAAACGGGCGTCAAGGCGATCGACAGCATGATCCCGATCGGCCGTGGCCAGCGCGAGCTGATCATCGGCGATCGGAAGACCGGCAAGACCGCCATCGCGGTTGACACGATCCTCAATCAGCGTGGCACCGGCGTCATCTGCGTTTACGTGGCCATCGGGCAGAAGGAGTCAACGGTCGCGACGATTGTCGAGACGCTGCGCAAGCATGATGCCCTGGACTACAGCATTGTCGTGTCGGCGGGTGCGTCGGACCCGGCGCCGCTCCAGTACATCGCGCCGTACGCCGGCTGCGCCATGGCCGAGTATTTCGTGTACGAGCACGGTCGGGCCACGCTGTGCGTGTACGACGATCTGTCGAAGCAGGCCCAGGCCTATCGGCAGCTTTCGCTGCTGCTGCGCCGCCCGCCCGGCCGCGAGGCTTACCCCGGTGACGTCTTCTACCTGCACAGCCGGCTGCTGGAGCGCGCCTGCAAGCTGGCGGAACTGAGGATCATCACGACGCGGAACGCCCCACCGGACACCAAGGCCGGCGTCAACTGCAAAGTCTACAAGGGCGAGCAGGACGCCGCGGCGTTGCAGGCCGATTATGCGGCCCTGTCGAACAAGGATCAGCATGAGATTCGGCGGGTGCCCGCCAGCGGTGGCAGCCTGACGGCCCTGCCGGTCATCGAGACGCTGGAAGGCGAGGTATCGGCTTACATTCCCACGAATGTGATCTCCATCACCGACGGCCAGATCTACCTGGAGCCGGACCTGTTCTTCGCGGGCGTGCGGCCGGCCGTCAACGCCGGCATCAGTGTCAGCCGGGTCGGCGGCAAGGCGCAGGTGCCGCTGATGAAGCGGGTCGCCGGTTCACTGCGGCTGGACCTGGCGGCCTTTCGCGAGCTGGAGGCTTTCGCGCAACTGGGGACTGAGTTGGATGCCGCCACGCAGCGGGCGCTTGATCGGGGTCGCGCGATGGTGGAGCTGCTGAAGCAACCGCAGTACGAGCCGATGCCGGTGGTGGACCAGGTGCTCTCGATTCACGCCGGCACGCGGGGGTTTCTCGATGACCTGCCGCTCGATCGCATCCGCGCTTTCGAGCAGCAGCTCCTGAAGCATTATCGTGACGAGTTCCCGGAGGTACGCGACGAGGTGGCCGCAGCGCAAGCACTATCGGACGATCTGGAGAATCGGCTCAGGGAGATCGTACGCAACTTCAAGAGTGCCTTTGCGGCTCAGCAGGACGGATAGCCGATGGCCAAGGCCCGCGCGATTGTCAAGCGCCGCCGAGCGGTGCAGAACATCCGCAAGATCACGTCGACGATGCAGCTCATCGCGACGGCGCGTTTTCAGAAATGTCTGCAGCGTGCCATGGCGAGCAAGCCGTACACCGCGCGGATCGTGGAGATGTTGCAGACCCTGTCCGGGCAGGCCGACATCGCGGACCCCCTGCTGCGGCCCAACGCGCAAGCCCAGCGCAGCATCCTGCTGACGATCACTTCCAACCGCGGGCTGTGCGGCGCATACAACGCCACCGTCCTGCGCGTGGCCATGCAACATTACGCCAAGCTGCTCGAACAGCAGATAACGCCGCTGCTGGAAATGGTCGGCAAGAAGGGCGTCAACTTCTGCCGGTTCCTGGGCTACGAACTGGCCGAGACGATCACGGACGTCGAGGACCGCATCGCCTTCAGTCGCGTGGCCGAGATAGCAGAACGCTACATGCGCGGTTATCGCGAGGGCGAACTGGCGCGGGTGGACGTGGCGTTCATGCGTTTTCATTCGGTGGCGGTCCAGCGGCCGGCGGTCGTGCAGTTACTGCCGATCCAACCGGCCGAGCCGGCTGAGCCGACCGCGCCAACCCCGCGCCAGGAGGTCGAGTTTGACTTCTCGCCGCCCCCGGCGCAACTGCTCGCGGCGCTGATTCCTGAATCCGTCAAGATCCACTTGTACCAGTGCTTCAACGACGCGATCGTCAGTGAGCAAGTGTCCCGCATGGTGGCCATGAAGGCCGCCACCGATGCCGGCGGGGACATGATCCGCCACCTCACCCGCGAGTATAACCGCGCCCGCCAGTCACAGATTACGCTCGAACTGGCGGATATCGTCGGTGGCGCGGAGGCGGTGAAGTGATGAGCGTGGCGGCACGGCAGGCAGCCCAGCCCGGGCGGGGCGTGCGACCCGCCGGCGAGACCGGCCGCGTTCGCCGTCAGCGTGAATCGAGTCCGGCTGCCGCAAGCCGCCGGATGTCAGCGGAAATCCTGCAAACTTCGCGCGCGTGCGGCCGCCACCGGTCGCCGGCGCGTCACTTGGCACCATCAATTGGACGTTGATTATGGCTACGAACGGCGAAAACTGGGGTACGGTCACGCAGGTAATCGGCTCGACGCTGGACGCCGAGTTCGCCGAAGACCGCATGCCGAGAATCTACAACGCCCTGCACGTGCAGGTGAAGCGGCCGGTCGGTGACGTGAGCGAAGAGGAGACCTTGTGGTGCGAAGTCGCCCAGCACCTAGGCGGCGGCCGGGTGCGGGCCGTGGCGCTTGGTTCGACCGACGGCCTGGTGCGCGGGTCCCGGATCCTGGACACGGGGGCACCCATCACGGTGCCCGTGGGCGAGGCCACGCTTGGCCGGGTGTTCAACCTGGTCGGCGAGCCGGTGGACGGCCGTGGTCCGGTCGCGGTCAAGGAGCGCCGACCGATTCACCACGAGCCGCCCGAGTTCGCCGACCTGACGCCCAAGACTGAGCAGTTTGAAACCGGCATCAAAGTGATTGATCTGCTCGTGCCGTTTGTGCGCGGCGGGAAGATCGGTCTGTTCGGCGGGGCCGGCCTGGGCAAGACCGTGGTCATCCAGGAACTTATCGCCCGTATCGCCACGCAGCACGGCGGATACTCGGTCTTCGCCGGCGTGGGCGAGCGCACGCGCGAGGGCAATGATCTCTGGCTGGAGATGCAGGCGGCCAAGATCGGCAACACCGGCAAGTCCGTCATTGACCAGACCGCGATGGTCTTCGGGCAAATGAACGAGCCGCCCGGCTCGCGCCTGCGGGCGGCCCTGACCGCCCTGACGATGGCCGAGTACTTCCGGGACCAGAGCGGCACCGACACGCTGCTCTTCATCGACAACATCTTCCGCTTCTCGCAGGCCGGCTCCGAGGTCTCGGCGCTGCTTGGCCGCATGCCGTCGGCGGTCGGCTATCAGCCGACGCTCGGCACGGAGATGGGCGAGCTGCAGGAGCGCATCACGTCCACGAAGCAGGGTGCCGTCACGTCCGTGCAGGCCGTCTACGTGCCGGCGGACGACCTGACCGATCCGGCTCCGGCCACGACATTCACCCACCTGGACGCCTTCATCGTGCTGGAGCGCTCGATTTCCGAGAAGGGCATCTATCCCGCCATCGACCCGCTGGCCTCCTCCAGCCGCATCCTGGACCCCGGCATCGTCGGCGCGGAGCACTACGCCACCGCCCGCCAGGTGCAGGAGATCCTGCAGCGTTACCGCAGCTTGCAGGACATCATCGCGATCCTGGGCGTCGAGGAGCTCTCCGAGGAGGACAAGCTCATCGTCGCGCGGGCCCGCAAGATCGAGCGGTTCCTTTCGCAGCCGTTCTTCGTGGCCGAGACGTTCACCGGCTTCCCGGGCAACTACACGAAGCGCGAGGACACGATCCGCAGCTTCCGGGAGATCTGCGAGGGGAAATGGGACCATTTGCCCGAGCAGGCCTTCATGTATGTCGGCTCGGTCGAACAGGCCGCTGAGAAGGCGGAGCGCATCGCGGCGGAGAGCTAAGCGGCCACATTGCCGCGGGAATTCCCGACACCGACGGACTAGAATGGTGCTTCGGGCAGGCGCGGGCCAAGGCCGACGCCGGCGCGCCGCGCAGACATCCGGCTCTGGGCTTCTGCTGGGCAGCCTGGTTGGGTACAATCCGCAGCGCTTGTCAAAGTCATTTCCACGTGCACATGAGTTGGGCACCTGACTCGGCGGTCGCACTGCGGCCGAGTCGCTGGAGACACTGCCATGACGCTTTGGAGAGCCGCGGTGAATCCGTGGGTATCGGTGATTTCCATGGGACTGCTGGGCGCGCTGCTGGGCTGGTCGGCCCCGGCGTTCGCGGAGGATCAGTCGGGGTCGCAGACGGCGGCTGATCCGACGGTCATGCTTGAGGACCTCAGGCTGATGCTCAGGCCACTGACGAAGGACGAGTTGGTCAGTGAGGCGGATGCCTGGCTGGGGCTGGTGAAGGCCAAGGCGCTGGAGATCAGTGCCCAGGAAATCAGCGTCAGGCGCATGGCGCGACAGATGGAAGCGCCTGAGCAACCGTCCGACGCGGATGCCGCGGCGCGCCTGGCGCGCAGCAGGCAGGAGCTGCTGGAAGGAATCGTTAAGTTGCGTGAGGAGCGGACCGCGCTGGCGGATCGCTTGAACACGGTGCTCACGGCGCTGGAGGCCAAGGGCGGTGAGACGGAGTCATATCACAAGTACTTGGCGACGGTGGCCGGGCTTACGACTGACGTGGCCGCTTCCGACGCAGCGCAGTGGTGGACGACCGTGCGCGGCTGGCTGACCTCGAAGGAAGGCGGCATTCGCTGGGGCTGGAACATCTGCCAGTTCATCGCAACGATCATCGTGTTCTGGATCCTGGCACGCATTGCCAGCGCTGCCGCGGCGCGCGCCCTGACGATGGCCAGAAGCACGACGGACCTGATGCGGAGATTCGTGGCGTCGCTCGTGCGGCGGATCGTATTCTGGGGGGGCGTGCTCGTCGCGATCACTTTCCTGGAAGTGCAGGTCGGGCCGCTGCTGGCGATTGTCGGCGCCGCCGGTTTCGTGGTGGCCTTCGCCTTGCAGGGGACGTTAAGCAACTTCGCCAGCGGGCTGATGATCCTGGCCCAGCGGCCGTTCGATGTCGGCGATGCCATCAACGTCGGCGGCGTGGTGGGCGTCGTGAAGGCGATGAGCCTGGTATCCACGGAGATCAACACGCCGGACAACCAGCGCGTCGTCCTGCCGAACAACGCCATCTGGGGGAGCGTGATCACGAACATCACCGGCTTGCCGACGCGGCGCGTGGACCTGACATTCGGCATCGGCTACGGCGATGATGCGGATAAGGCGATGGCGATTCTGGAAGACCTCGTGCAGCAGCACGAGCTGGTGCTGGCCGACCCGGCCCCGGTCGTGAAGCTGCACGAGCTGGGTGACTCGTCCGTGAACCTGGTCTGTCGCCCGTGGACGAAGACGTCGGACTACTGGACGGTCTACTGGGACATCACGCGGCAGGCCAAGCAGCGCTTCGACGCCGCGGGCATCTCGATCCCGTTCCCGCAACGCGACGTGCACCTGTACCAGGAGACGCCCGCCCGCTGAGCGGTGCGGACCAGCCGGAATGCCGCGCCCCGGCGCGCGTCAGGGCCCGCGATCGTGAGGTCGGACTGTCGCCAACACGGCGCTCAGCGCGACAGCACGGATTTCCGCATGTTCTCGGCCTCCTCCAGGAAGCGCGCCGTGTAGCTGGCGTCCACACGCTGGCAGCATTGCGTCGCCAACTCGCACATGCGGCCGTACTCGGGGTCCGCGGTCAGCACCTGAAACTCCCCCGCCAGGATCACCAGGCGCAGCAGGTGCCGCAGTATCAGGCCCTCCTGCTTGATCAAGTCGCGGCTGCGCACGAACTTGAAAAACTCGCACTCGAACTGGAACGCCCCGCCCGCGATCCACTTCGGCTGCACCGGCATCGGCTCGGGCGCCGCCAGTTGCGCCTCGTACAGCGTCGCCAGCATCTCCGGAAACGTCGGCGGCCGCTCCACCTCGTCCTCGTCCCACGGGTCGCGGTAGCGCCACGGCTTGCGCTCCGCGGCCGGCTCAGCCTCCGCCTCCGACGACAGCACGCCCATCTGTCGCAGGCGCGGCTCCAGGAACTCCGTCTGCAAAGGTCCCTTCGGTAAATCCTCCGGGATGCGCACCTTGCGTAGAATCGCCGGCGGCATCTGCAAAACCGACTCGAGCGCCAGCAGCTTCTCTTCGAAGTTGCCGTAATTGAGCTGCTCGGCCACGAACGCGCCGAACAGCGGATCCACGCTGCGGAAGTTCAGCAGCTTGTTGATGCTGGCGTCCAGCGTGACATGATCCCCGTCCGCCGAGCGCTTGAGATAACCCAGCCCCTGCAGGTTGTCCAACATGAAGTCCAGTTGCTTCTGGAACTTCTCGATTCGCTCGGGCGAATTGAAGCGCTTGGAGAGAAAATCGCGCACCTCGTGCAACGTGCCGGTGCGGGTCAGCAGAAAGATCAGCACCTGGTAGGGAATCATCGCCCGGCTCGACAGCCGGGCGGGACCGGCGGCAATCAACGTCTTGAACTGTCCCTCGCTCCAGTACTGCTCCGTCTTGCGGCGCGTGGGGCGCTTGCGCTCCAGGTCCTTGCGCATGCGCAGCAGGCCCGGGTCCTTGGTCTGGGCCGGAATCTGCTCGTACTTCTTGCGCCACTTGTTGATCTTGACGTCGTCGTCGTGCGCGACGGCGATTACGTAACCCTGCGTGTCGAATTGCGGCCGTCCGGCGCGGCCGAACATCTGGTGCGCACTGCTGGCCGGAATGACCTTCTGCTCGCCGTGCGGCCCTTTCAGCAGCGAGGTCAGGACCACGGCCCGCGCCGGCAGATTGATCCCCGCGGCCAACGTCTCCGTGCAGCACACGAACGGCACCAGCTTCCGCTCGAACAGGTCCTCCACCACCTGCTTATGGCGCGGCAGCACGCCGGCATGGTGCACGCCCACGCCCCGCAGCAGCATCTGCTTGAGCTTCGGCCCCACACCCTCGGCCAGGTCGTCAGCGCGCTCCTTCAGCAACGCCTCGATCTGCTGCTTCTGCCCGCCGGTAACCAGCGGCAGCCCCTTGAGCTTCTCCGCCAGCTCCCAGCACTCGTCGCGGTTGAACGCGAATACCAGCGCCGGCGTGCGATTCTCCTCGTCATTGGACGACACCATCTGCACCAGGTGCTCGGTGAGCAGCTTGTCCTCCACCCACTGGTACTCCAGCGGCACCCGCCGCTCATCCGTCAGCACCACGTCCAGCTTGCGCCCGTGCTGCTTGTCCAGCCAGTAGGCGAAGTCGTGCGGATTCCCCACGGTCGCCGACAACAAGAGCACGCGCACGTGCCGGGGCAACAGCACCAACGACAGCTCCCACACCACGCCGCGCTCGAAGTCGTTGAAACTGTGGAACTCGTCCATGACGACGGCGCTGAGCGTCGAGAGGTCGGCGACCTGCGGATCGTCGGCGATCAGGTGGTTGAGCAGAATCTCGGCTACGACGACGCGGATTCGCGCCTCGGGGTTGATCCGCCGATTGCCGGTGATAAGTCCGATATCATCGCGGGCGAAGCCCCACTTCTCCGCTAAGTCCTGCAAATCGCGAAACTTCTGGTCCGTCAGCGCGATAAGCGGAGTGGTGTAGTACAGCCGCTGACCGGTGTGCAGAGCCTCGAAGACGGCCGCCTCGGCAATCAGCGTCTTGCCCATGCCGGTCGGGGCCGCGATCAGCACGCCGGCTTCCGTCGCAAACCAGGCCAGCAGGGCCTCTTCCTGGAAGGCGTAGAGCTCAAAGGGAATCGTTTCGAGGAACTTCTCGCAGACCTGATCGCGGTTCATGCTCGCAGCTTAGTCGATCAGGTCGCCAAAATCCCCCCGCGGACGGGTCGGTGAGCGGCTCAGGCTCGCACGTCGATGCTCGCGCCCAGCCCCGCCTCCACCACCTGCTCGGCCACCTCCATGGCCGCATCGAGCAGCCCCAGCGCCACGGTCTGCTGGTCGTTGGCCACCTGCAACGCGCGCGTGGCGACTGCGACCCCCACCCCCGCCACCTGACTTCCCGCTGCTGCTGCAACGCCGTCCATTCGGCACCTCATGCCCCCGGCCTATCAGCACTATCGAATTCCCGGCGGGGGCGGTGAAGCGAAACCGGCAGCAGTTCGGCGGCCGGGCCTGATGGTCCCAGAATAGCCGCGCCCACGACACGCCCAGCGCGTCTATGATATGTGACGCACGCGCGGGCCAGTAGCCGGCCGCGCGTCAGGAGACCGTCCGTGTCTGATACACCGCTCGATATCATCTTCGCCATGCCGCACCCTGACGACGTCGAGATCACCTGCGGCGGGACCATCGCCAAGCTGGGGAAGCTCGGCTACCGGGTGGGCGTGGTACACATGACGAACGGAGAGCCCACGCCGCGCGGCACGCCAGAAGCTCGTGCCCAGGAGTTGGCGGAGGCGGCCCGCATCCTGGGCGTCACGCACGTCGAGACGCTCAAGCTCCCCAACCGCGAGCTGATGGACAGCCCTGCGGCCCGTTATGCCGTCGCGACGGCCTTCCGCCGCCACCGGCCGAAGATCGTGGTTGGCATGGCCGGGCGCACGCCGGCGGCCTCGCCCGATCACTACCAGGCACAGCTCATTCTGGAAGGGGCGCGCTTCTACTCGCAGCTCACCAAGTGGGATGAGCGCTTCGACGGCACAGCGCCGCACCGCATCGATTGGCTATGGTATCGGCCGGTGCACATCGCGGCCCAGGCGGACAGTTGGCCGGCGACGTTCGTCGTGGACATCAGCGACGTGTACACGCAGAAGATTGCGGCAATCTCGGCCTACCGCTCGCAGTTCGATGAGCGGCGGCTGGCGCGCCTGCTGCACCGCATCCGCGCGTTCGACGCCAGCGAGGGCGGGCGTGGCGGGTTTGAATATGGCGAGCTGTTCGCCCTGCCCCATCCCGTGCCGCTGCCCGATCCAGTCGCGCACTTCGCGAACCTGGGCCCACCCCACGGTCCCCCACCCGGGGCACGCTAACGGCCCGCATCGGTTATCCGCAGTGGGAGTGCGGCTTGGCACGTCATCGGCGATCAACGTCGACCACGGGGGGGCGACGCTTTTGCGCACGCTCCGGGTTTGTCAAGCTGGCTGCGACGGGGCGTCGGAAATCCGCCCGGTTCCTGAATCGAGTGCTCCGACTAGCCACCCCCAGGGCTGTCACGACAAGGCAGGTGGCGTGTTAGATTGCACGCCCCTCTTCTGGTGGAATGCGCTGGCCGGCGCGGCATTCGGCGAGCAGCGCTCCGTTCGCGCTAGTGGGTCGCTGTTGGGACCAATCGCACGTGGCACGGGACGGTCAGCTTATCCGGCGCGGTTAGACGCTGGGGCCGACGGGTTCTGCAAGGCGGCCCGGGCACTGCGTGAGCGTTTGATATGTGGGGTCAGAGTGGGGTGGTTTGGACGGTAGACGAGAGGGCGCATGAAAAAGGCGACGGTGAAGTCTTTGGACTCGCGGGCCCTTCAGAGTATTCGGTTCCGCCGACTACCGGGCGACGTCGCCGTCGCCGGTGGCCCTCACGGAGTTGGCTGCTCGTTCAGAGTTTCAGTCCCGACGAAGTAGCACCGGTATTGGTTCGGTGCTCCCACTATGCCGTTGGCCGTTTCCTCGGCTGTGTGGTTTTTCCTCGCCGGGATCGCCGGTGACAGTTAAGCCGCCGTGCGCTCCTCTCTTCGAGCTTTGGCTCTCCGCCTGAGAACATCTCAGCGGACCCTAGCGGGCCGGCCGCAGCCAGCCTGCTCCTCTCATGGGCTTTCGCTCCCTTCAGCACTCGAGGGATCGGAGATCCACTAGTCGCGGGCTTGCCGCACCCGCTACGTTCCGCCCTCAGGGTTTGGCTACCCTCTCGGCGGCTTACTCCCTCCGAGCCCGGGCCGGTTCTGTTTCGCACCGGCGGCGCTCATGGGATTCACCCTTCGGAGCCTTCCCCTCCCGCAAGGTATCCAGCGTGTCGCCACGCGGATGGACCCACGTACCGTTTCTCCCGCCGTTGCTACCGCCGCCGAAGCGACGGGCCGGCCCGGCGGGCCGCGGTTTCTGGGCTTTAACCCTTGCGAGAGTCCCTGGCAGCCGGCGCCGGATTAGGGCACCAACTACTGGTTGCTCCCATGGGTTTCGCCCTTTCAGGGTACTGGCGACAGAAGCCTTGGCGAGCCTTCGCCCGCGCTCCTCTCACGTGCTTTTGCGGCGAGCCATAATAGTACGCCGACGGCACCTCAGAGTATCAATCGGCCTCTGCCGCGTCAGAACCGTCGGCCGTGACGAGCACGACACTTGGAACTGACGACCCTCATAGGGTTCTCGTACCGGTCCGGTCCCAATACATTTGGGCGGGGTGTATCCGCGCTATGGGTTCACGTCACGCCGCGTCGTGCATTACTGCCGCCTGACCGGCGATCTTTGGACACACTGCCCCGTCCTGCCGGAGCTGACGGGATCGGACTTGGGTACCGAGTCCGCGACTTCAACGTCGCAAAGGTAAGAATAGCCTATGTTCAGGCGCAAGTCAAAGTTAAATGCGGCGGTCTGATTTGCTAACACCCTGTCAATAACAAGTTACGAACGGATGGGTAGCCGTAAGTATCAGATTGGCTGAGACTACGCCGATTCGGGTCGCATACAACCACAACGTATGAAACTGCGTTAATTCACATGCTATCCACATCTTGTGCACTGACAGATGCGGGGCCGCTTCGGGCGCTAACTACACGTACCGTCCGGTTTCGTTCCGGCGCGTAAGCTGAGCGCAGGAGTTCGTGCGCCCGCGTGGCGTAAGCGCCCTTGTTAGCGGCGAGCTTTCTTGGCCTTCTTGGCCTGCTTCGTCTTTCTCGGGCTGGTGCGTTTCGCTGCGGCTTTGGGAGCCTTGGCGACCCTGCGAGCCGACTTTCTGGCGGCTTTCGCGGGCGGGGCCTTCTCGGCTGTCCGCTTGGCGGCTTTCTTTGCCGATTTGCCGGTTTTCTTGACCGCCCGTGTGGCGGCCTTCTTGGCCGGTTTGGCGGCTTTGGCGGGCTTTGCACCGCCCTCGATGACGGCCTGGGCCGCTGCGAGACGGGCGATCGGCACGCGGTAGGGCGAGCAGCTCACGTAATCCATGTCGACGCCGTGGCAAAACCGAACGCTGGTCGGATCACCGCCGTGCTCGCCGCAGATCCCGATCTTGAGCTTGGGCTGCGTGGCGCGGCCCAGCTCAACGGCGCTGGCGACGAGGCGGCCGACGCCGGGCTGATCGAGCGATTGGAACGGATCGGCGGGGAAGATGCCGGTGCGCGTGGTGCTGACATAGTCGGGGAGGAAGCGGCCGGCGTCGTCGCGGGAGAGGCCCATGGTCATCTGCGTGAGGTCATTGGTGCCGAAGCTGAAGAACTGGGCGACCTCAGCGATGGCGTCGGCGGTGATGGCGGCCCGCGGCGTCTCGATCATGGTGCCGACGAGGAAGGGCAGGTTGGTGCCGGCGGCGGCGATGATTCCGTTCGCGACAGTCCTGGCGCGCTCGGTGAGGATGCGCAGCTCCTGGGCGTCGATGGTCAGCGGGATCATGATCTCGGGGCTGACGGCCAGGCCGCGCTGCTTGAGGTCGACCGCGGCCTCGATGATGGCGCGGACCTGCATATCGAGGATTTCGGGATAGCTGATGCAGAGGCGGCAGCCGCGGTGACCGAGCATGGGGTTGGCTTCGTGGAGCTGTTCGGCGCGATGGAGGATGGCGTCGACGCTGAGGCCGGTAACGGCGGCGAGTTCCTGGGCCTGATCGCGGGTCTTGGGGACGAACTCGTGCAGCGGCGGGTCCAGCAGGCGCACGGTGACGGGGCGGCCTTCCATGGCTTCGAAGATGCCGATGAAGTCGGCCCGCTGGTAGGGCAGCAGCTTGTCCAGGGCGGCGATGCGCTGCTCACGCGTCTCCGCCATGATCATTTCCTGGATAGCAAGCTGGCGCTCGCGGGTGGCGAAGAACATGTGCTCGGTGCGGCACAGGCCGATGCCCTCAGCGCCCATCTGCACGGCCTTGCGGGCGTCCTCAGGCGTGTCAGCATTGGTGCGCACGCGCAGGCGGCGGCGCTGGTCCACCCAGCTCATCAGGGTGTCGAACTCAGCCGGCGGCTGGGGCGCGACCAAATCCAGCTCACCGCTGTACACCTCGCCCGCTGAACCGTCGAGCGTGAGGAAGTCGCCTTCGCGGACCACCGTGCCGCCGACGCGCATTTCCCTGGCTTCGTAGTCGATGCGCAGGGTTTCGCAGCCGACGATGCAGCACTTGCCCCAGCCGCGGGCGACAACGGCGGCGTGCGAGGTCTTGCCGCCGGTTTGCGTGAGGATGCCCTTGGCGGCCTGCATGCCGCCGACGTCCTCAGGGCTGGTTTCCTTGCGAACGAGGATCACGGGGTCGCCCTGCTCGGCGCGGGCCTCGGCGTCACGAGCGGTGAACACGACGTGGCCGCAGGCGGCGCCCGGGACGGCGTTGATGCCGGTTGCGATCTTGCGGCGCAGCAGTTCGTCGCGCGGCACGTCCGAACTGATGATCGGGTAGAAGAGACGTTCTATGTCTTCGGCGACGATGCGCGCGACAGCCTGGTCACGGGAGATGACCGGCCGACTCGCGGCCGCCTCGTACTTGCGCGGCAGGTAGCCCTTCTTCACCAGACGCGCCGCCTCGGCCTTGCTCATGAGTGGAAGCGTGGCCTGTTCAACGCCGATTCGGAAGGCGGCGGTCGGCGTGCGCTTGCCCGTGCGACACTGGAGCATGTAAAGCTTGCCGCGCTCGAAGGTGAACTCGAGGTCCTGCATCTCGCCGTAGTTGATTTCCAGAATCGCCCGCATGGCGCAGAGCTGGTCGTAGATCTCAGGCATGAGCTGCTCGAGCTCGGTAAGGCGAATGGGCGTGCGGATGCCGGCCACGACGTCTTCGCCCTGCGCGTTGATGAGCATGTCGCCGTAGAAGGTGTTCTCGCCGGTGCTGGGGTCGCGCGTGAAGGCGACACCGGTGCCGCAGTCGTCGCCCAGATTGCCGAAGACCATCTGCTGGACGTTCACCCCCGTGCCGGCCAGACCGGTTATCTTCTCGACGCGGCGATAAGTCACGGCTTTCTCGGCGTTCCAGGAATTGAACACCGCGTTGACCGCGCCGACCAGTTGTTCCCAGGGGTCCTGCGGGAACTCGCGGCCGGTCTGCTCGCGGAAGAACGCCTTGAACTCGCCGCACAGCGTCTCGAGACCGTCAGCCGGGATCTCGTGGTCGAACTGGACGTTGAGGCGCTGCTTGAGATGGTGCAGCTTGTCCTCGAGGATGTCCTTACTCAGGCCGACGACCACGGTCGCGTACATCTGGATGAAACGCCGATAGGCGTCCCAGGCGAAGCGCGGGCTGCCCGTGGCCTTGGCCAGTCCTTGGACGGCGGCGTCAGAGAGACCGAGATTGAGGATGGTCTCCATCATGCCGGGCATCGAACGGACGGCGCCACTGCGCACAGATACGAGCAGGGGGTCCTTGGGGTCGCCCAGCTTCTTGCCGCAGGCCCTCTCCAGCTTGGCCAGTTGCTGGCGGACCTCGCGTTCCAGGCCGGGCGGCCAAGTCTGGTCATTCTCGTGGAAATGCGCGCAGGCGGCTATCGATATGGTGAAGCCGGCCGGCACCGGCAGACCGATGTTGGTCATTTCCGCCAGTCCGGCGCCCTTGCCGCCCAGAATTTCGCGATCGCTGCCTTTGCCTTCCGCCTTGCCCGCTCCAAAGAAGTAGACGTATTTCTTCGCCATGGTCTGCGTCCTTGCTTAAGCTGCCGCTGCGTGTTCCGGGATCAGGCCACTCGCCGCACGTCGCACGTCGCACACCGCGCGATGCGCTCGGCCACGCCAATTCCGTCATGATAGGCCAATGCGAACGGGTGGCCAGTGCACGCGGCGGGGAATTCGCGCGGACGAGCTGGCCGGGCGAAGGCCGGGCCGGCGCGGTGGCGAGGCTGGCGCGCGTTCCCAAGGTGGTGCCCCGCGGTGATGGCGGCCACCGAAACCGCTCCCGGGCCCGGCGTCCTATAGAAACTGACTTCAGCGCGGGCTGGCCGCGTTCGCGTCGTCGCGCCGGGCTTTGTTTCGTATGCTTCAGGTCTGGGAGGACGGCTACGGCCGAGCCGAGCGAGGAGGCGGTATGGAAGCGCGCGAGAAGAAGTGGCTGGCGCGGGAGGTGGCCGAGCTGATCCAGCGCCTGCCCGACAGAGATGCCCGGCGAATGCGCAAGGCGCTGGCGACAACCGACGGCGCGCAGCAACTGATAGATCTGCTGGCGGCGCTGTACCGCCTGCCGGTCGAGGAGCGCTACACCGTGCTGAGCCGGCTCGAGCAGTTCACCCAGTTTCGGCGCTCCTCCCGCTAGCGGTGCCGGGACGGCAGCGTGGCCGTGCGGACGCGCGACTAGCTGGGGGGAGTTGGGGGATACGTTCAATGCAAGGCTGCTGCAACTGCGCGACCGCATCTGTATCAAGCGGTCCCTGGCGGTTGCCAAGGAGGTGCGGCGGCCCCTTCTGCCGCAGCGGTTGCCGGAGATTCCGGGCCTCGAGGTTGCGGGCGGCAACCTGTATTGCGATGGGACGGGCGGCGATTACCACGACTTCCTGGGGCTGGCGACAGTGGACGGACACACGCTGGTCGTGGTGAAGGTGCAGCCCTAGGCGATGCGCGTGAGCTGCTGAGCGTTCAGGCCGGCGACATTTATCAGACACCGAATACCGGGGCGTTGCCGAGTCGCAAGTTTCCCTTGACCCGGCCACCCGCGCGGGGGAAGAATCGATGAGCGGAGGGCGTGTGACGCCGTCCTGGGGAAAGGAGCGCTGCACCAAGTCTGTATGTGCTCCAAGCCGGCCATGCGGGCCGCCGCGCGCATCTTCCTGAGCGCTGCGGCAGACGTGGCTTCCGGCGGCGACGCGCCTGATGTGGGAGAACGGACGAGGGTGCTGGCATGTTGACCGAGAACATTCTGGATCTGATCGGCAATACGCCGTTGCTCAAGCTGAACGGCGAACGAATCTTCGCCAAGGCCGAGTTCCTGAACCCCGGCGGCAGCGTGAAGGACCGCGTGGCCCGGTCGATGCTCGAGGGGGCGGAGCGCGACGGTCGGCTCAAGCCGGATTCGATCATCGTTGAGCCCACTTCGGGCAACACGGGCATCGGCCTGGCGCTCGTGGGCCGGCTCAAGGGCTATCGCGTGCGCATCGTGATGCCGGAGGGCATGAGCGTCGAGCGCAAGAAGCTGATCCGCGCCCTGGGGGCCGAGCTGATTCTTACGCCCGACAAGCGCGGTATCGCCGGGGCTGTTGAGCGGGCCACCGAGATTACGGCGAGCGATCCGCGCGTCTTCATGCCGCAGCAGTTTGAGAACCCGGACAACCCGCGCGTGCACTACGAGGAGACGGCCCGCGAGCTGTGGCGTCAGACCACCGGTGAGGTGGACTGCTTCGTGGCCGGGGTGGGCAGCGGCGGCACGCTCCAGGGTGTGGGGAAGTTCCTGAAGGAGCGGCAGCCGCGCGTGCGCATCGTCGCGGTCGAGCCCAAGAATGCTGCCGCCCTGCTCGGTCACGAGCCCGGCCTGCACCAGATTCAGGGCATCGGCGACGGCTTCATACCGGCCGTGCTGGATGTCTCTCTGGTTGACGAGGTCATCGAGGTCACCGACGAGGACGCCATCGAGACGACCCGGCAACTGGGGGCGAACCTGGGTCTCCTGGTCGGCATATCCTCCGGCGCCAACGTCTGGGCGGCACGCCAGTTGGCCCGGAGAATCAGCGGCAACATCGCCACCGTGCTGCCCGATCGGGCCGAGCGTTACTTCAGCACGGCCCTGCTGTAGGAGCGCGGCGGGGAAAACCCGACGTCCGGCTGGGTCGGCGTCCCTGTTCGGGATTCCCCGCGGTACACTGTGCGCATTAATACCGGATGCAGTGTGCGTGCGAGGGACCGATGGAATACCTGATTGCTGCAATCGTCGGCGCGGTGGTCGGCGGTGCGCTGGTTGGGCTGCTGGTCTGGCTGCGCCGGCGCGCAGCGGTCAACGTGGCGCAGCAGTTGCTCGACCAGTCGCGCGCGGAGCGCGCCGGCGAGGTCGAGGCTATCGTTACTCAGCTTCAGGCGGCTTTCGGTAAACTCTCAAGCGAGGCACTCACAAGCACCAGCGAGCAGTTCCTCCGCCTGGCCGAGACGCGCTTCGCGGCCCAGGCCCAGGCGGGCGAAGGCGCGCTGGAAGCCAAGAAGAAGCTCATCGACGAGACGGTGCGGCAGGTCGCCACGCGGCTGGCCGAAGTCAGCAGCACGGTGCAGACGCTTGAGAAGGACCGGCGGCAGTCATATGGCACGCTGATGCAGCAGCTTGAGCAGGTTGGCAAGGTGACCGGCTCGCTGCAGGAGACGACCGGGCAGTTGCGCGCCGCGCTGGCCAATCCACAGCGACGGGGACAGTGGGGCGAGCGCATGGCCGCGGACGTGCTGCGGCTGGCCGGCTTCCTAGAAGGCGTGAACTACTCGCGGCAGAGCACGACGCAGGCCGGCGACCGGCCGGACTTCACGTTCCCGTTGCCGCCCGATCGCCGGATCAACATGGATGTCAAGTTTCCGTTGCCGAACTATCTCAGGTATCTCGACGCCAGCGACGAGGCGACTCAGGCGCAGAGCCGGACGGCCTTTCTGCGCGACGTGCGGGCGCGCATCAAGGAGGTGACGACGCGCGCGTACATCGACCCCGAGAACGGCACGGTGGACTACGTGCTGGTTTTCATTCCGAACGAGCAGGTCTACGGCTTCATACATGAGCACGATCCGGCGCTACTGGACGACGCGCTGCGGCAGAAGGTAGTGCTCTGCTCGCCGCTGACGCTGTATGCCATGCTGGCCGTCATTCGGCAGACCGCCGAGAGCTATCATCTGCAACAGACTTCGCGGGAGATCCTGGCGGTGCTGGGGGCGTTCGCGCGGCAGTGGGAGAAGTACAGCGAGTTGGTTGACCGCATGGGCAAATCACTCGAGCAGACCGTCGCCCACTACGATGCGCTCGTGACCACGCGGACGCGCCAGCTCCAGCGCCAGCTCGACAAGATCGAGACGCTGCGGACGCAGCAGAACGTGGCGCTGCCGGACGCGGGCGACGACGAATAGGCACTGATCAACGCGGTCGGCGCAGTCCTTCATGAGACGAGTTCGCCACGGCTTGTGTTGCGCCGGCGCAGCAGCAGGACCAGCGGCAGGCCCAGGATCAAGACGGCGCTGAGAATCACGCCGGCTGCCTGCGGCCACAGCCAGGGCAGCGGCGGCGTGTCGCCCGGCACCAGACTGACCACTTGCACCGCCACCGTCCAGGCCAGGGCAGCCAGCGCCGCCAGCGACCACCAGTGCCGCCGGCCATGGTAGTGCAGCGCCGCGGCCAGGATTGCCAGAGCGGGATAGGTCCAGATCAGGTGGTAGGCTCGCAACACGGGCATGAACCACAGCATGGCGAGTACGAAGAGGGCCCACTCGACGCGCCAGCGCGCCGGCGTGAGCCGGGCCGCCGGGCGCCGCGCAACCCACAGCAGGGCCGCCAGACTGAGCAAATGCACGACCACAACCAGCCCGGCGACTGTGGGCCGTTCGAGCGCCGCAATGTTCATCGTGCGCGGCTCGGCCTCACCCACCAGCCGGGGGTCGTTGTCGAAGCGCGTGGCGTAGTTGGTCGGATGCAGCCAGCGGCTGGTAACCGCCCCGAGACCCTGGTTGCGCCAGTCCATTTCGACTTGCGACATGATCAGGTTGCGATGAGAGCCGCGCAGCACCGCGGTCTCGAACCAGGCCCGGTAGTGTGCGGCGGCATCGCCTGGCCCGAAGATCACCGCATCCCCCAGCGGTCCGAAGACCAGGCAGGTGGCCAGCGCCGCCGCCACGACGCGATGCTGCCGCTTCAGCGCGAACCACACCAACAGCAGGGCCGGCGTAACCTTGAGCAGCACGGCCAGCCCGAGCCAGAGCCCTCCAGCCACCCGCTGTCCGCGCTCCCAGCAGATGAGGCTGCCGACCAGCAGCAGCAGAGTCAGTACGTTGATCTGGTTGAGGCGGAACTCCCACCACCAGAACAGCAGCAGTGCCAGGAAGGGTACGAGCTGCGTGACCGGCCAGTCGCCCGGCGGCAGCGCGACCAGGTGGCGGCCGACCAGGCACAGCACGGCCAGCAGCGCCAGCAGGTTCAGACCGAGCCAGATCAGACCGGCAACGCGCGGCGGCAGCAACGCCAGAAGTGTCATGAGGCGCGGCACAAACGGCAGGTACCAATCAAGGCTACCGCGCATGATGACGCGTCCGACCGGGCTGACGTCGTAGCCCGGGTCCAGCCCGCCGCGCTCCACCAGGACAGCACCGGCTTTGTAGAAATACTCGAAATCCGGCCAGCCGTGCAGGACCGAGCGAGCGCCGACCCAGGCCAGCGCGGCCACGGCGATTGCGATGCCCAGCAGACAAGCAACCCGCACGGCTGCTGGTGCCGGCCGCGGCGCTGGCTCAAGTGCATCCTGGTTTGCCCAGATCATAGCGGCGTGATTCTAATCCGTTGCCTGATGTGGGGATACGCACGCCGCGCACTCGGACGGCGTCACTCCGGACTCACGGCTGGATAATGGCGAGGGCCTGTTCGATTTCAGCGCCGGTTATGTCTGCCGCTCGAACCGTGCTACCCAGGCCAGCCAGCAAGACGAAACGCACGGCGCCGCCCTGCACCTTCTTGTCCGCCTGGCACAGGCGGGCGATTCCCGCCGGCTCGAATCGCCGGGGCAGGCGCGTCGGCAGACCCAGGCGGCTGATGAGTGCGGCGATGCGGCCGGCAACGCTGCGGTCCAGGCCGCCGCGCCGGCAGTTGATCTCGTTCACCACCAGCATCCCGAGGGCGACGCATTCGCCATGCCGCAGCTCATAGCCGAAGTGGTGCTCGAGGGCGTGGCCGATCGTGTGGCCGTAGTTGAGGATGGCGCGGAGGTCGGCCTCGCGCTCGTCACGGCTCACGATGGCCGCCTTGATCGTGCAATTGCGCGCGATCAACTCGGTCAGCGCGCCCGGCGCGCAAGCCAGAATGTCTTCAGCGTGGGCCTCGTGCCAGTCGAGGAAGTCCCCGGGGCTGATGGCCGCGTGTTTGACGCTCTCGCCCAGGCCGGCGACGAAGTCGCGCTGCGGCAGGGTGGCGAGGAAGTCGGTATCGACTATGACGCCGATCGGCTGGTGGAACGCGCCGATCAGGTTCTTGCCCGCCGGGTGGTTTACGGCGGTCTTGCCGCCGACGGAGGCGTCGATCGCGGCCTCCAGCGTGGTTGGGATTTGGAGGAAGCGGACGCCGCGCAGCCAGGTGGCGGCTACGAAGCCGCCCAGGTCACAGACGACGCCGCCGCCGAAGGTGAGGATGATGTCCCGGCGTTCGATGCGTTGGCGGGCGAGGTCGTCGTAGAGTTGGCGGGCGAGGTCAAGTGATTTGCTGGCTTCCCCAGGCGGCACAGTCAGAACGACAGGCGGCGGCGCGACGTGCTCGAGTAGTGAATGGAGGTGCAGGTTGGCGACGCGTTCATCGGCGATGACGACGAGGCGACAGGGTGGATCTTCGTGGGGCAAGATCCCAGGCAGGCGCGTGCGGGCTGATAGTCCTATAATAACATCGTAGGACCTATCGCCAAGTACTATATTCACTGTTCGCGTCACTGGAAGGTCGCCGAAGGCGGCAAGCACACCCGCACCCGGGACTGCTGGCCGCGTATAAGATTATGTTGGCAGCGCTTCTCACCGCGCGTAAGGGCGCCGCCGACACCGAGAACAGGAGCTAAGATCCAGAAGTAAAATGACTTAGCAATGAACATGACCGGAACACCCCGGCTGCTCGTCGCCGCCGCGGTGTTGACGGCTGTTCGGGGTCCAGGTATCATAGATGTCCATGAGTCGAGTAGCCGTAAAGCGCTCGTCGTCCGGTAAAAAGGCTTCGCTGCGGACGGCCAGCCCAAGGAAAACTGTCCGCAGACAGAGTCGCTCCGGTATTCGTACCTATCGCGCGGCGCTCGAGTTTGTCAACTCCCGGACCAATTTCGAGACGATGGCGCGTCCGGGGTATAATCAAGCTAACTTCAACTTGTCCAGGATGTTACGGCTCCTCAAGGAGCTCGGTAACCCTCACGAGAAGCTCAAGACCGTCCACATCGCCGGAACGAAGGGCAAGGGCTCGACGTGCTGCATGCTGGCGGCGATGCTGCAGAACAGCGGCTATAAGACCGGGCTGTATACTTCGCCACACTTCCTGGACATTCGCGAGCGGATTGCGGTTGACGGCCAGATGATCAGCGAGAGCGACTTCACCAAGTTGATGGCGCGTATCGCCCCGGTGGTGAATCGGCTGGAGCGCGACAATCCTACGTTTTTCGACGTTCTGACGGCGGCGGCGTTCCTTTATTTCGCGAGCAAGAAGGCAGATATCGCCGTCATTGAGACCGGGCTGGGCGGTCGGCTCGATTCCACGAACGTCGTCAAGCCCGAGGTGTGTGCGATCACGAGCATCAGCCACGATCACATGGCGCAGTTGGGCGATTCGCTGGAGAAGATTTCGGAGGAGAAAGCGGGCATCTTCAAGCCGGGCGTGCCGGTCATCAGTTCGCGGCAGGCAGCGAGCGTCAAGCGGGTGTTGCGAAAGGCCGCTCAGGACAAGCGCTGCCCGCTACGTGTCGTCGGTGATGATCTCGAGTTCAGCTATCGCTTCGAGTGTTCGCGGGCGACTGGTCCGCATATTCGCGTCTGCATGACCACGCCCACGAGTCGCTTTGACCACCTGCAGGTGCCGCTGCTCGGTGAGCACCAGGCCGACAATTGCGGCGTTGCCCTGGGCGTGGTGGATGCGTTGCGACAGCGCGGCTATGACATCCCGCCGCAGGCGGCCATCGACGGTCTGGCCAAGGTCCGGATCGAGGGGCGCCTGGAGGTGATCCGGGAGTATCCGCGCACGGTGGTCGACGCGGCCCACAACGCAGCCAGCGTGGCCGCCCTGATGCGGGCGATCGGGCAGAACATCAGCTATGACTCGATGGTGGTGCTGTTCGGCTGTTCGGCGGACAAGGACGTCGAGGGCATGCTGTCGCAGGTTCAGCTCGGGGCGGATAAGGTGATCTTCACGACCGCCAACACACCCCGTTCCATGGATCCGCACGAGTTGCTGGCGCGCTTCCAGGAAAAATCGCACAAGATGGCGCAAGCCGCGCCAAGCATGGAAGCGGCCTACCGGATAGCGCGCAGTTGTGTCACGCGTGAAGACCTGATCTGCATCACCGGCTCCGTATATATGGTGGGCCAGGCGAAGCGGCTGCTGGCGGCGGGCAAGCTCGACTAGCCGCGGGGGTTTCCAAGTTGTGTCGAAGGGGAATCCGTCGTCTCTTGCTCCGCGCCTGAGCGCGGCCCACGAAGGACCGTGAAGGGCTTCCAAGCTGACCCGCTGCTTGCGCGTAAGATTGGCGAAGACAGTATCTTAGTTGCACAACTACTGCCTGATGGCCAAGCCCCCGCTCGGCCCATCTGAGGCGGCAGGCGCGTGTTGTCAGCGCGACCTGTTGCCGTGAAGAATGAGAAGCGCCGGACGTGTGGTCCGGCGCTTGGACGCAAGTCAGTACGACGCTGCTTGGCGGCGGCGCCGCTAGACGACGCCCTGGTCAATCATTGCGTGGGCAACCTTGAGGAAGCCGGCAATGTTGGCGCCGTTCACATAGTTGCCGGGCGTGGTGTATTCATCGGCGGTCTTGCGGCAGGTATCGTGGATGCTCTTAATGATGTTGTGCAGGCGCTGGTCGACCTCCTCCCGGGACCAGCTCATGCGCAGCGAGTTCTGGCTCATTTCGAGTCCGGAAACGGCAACACCACCGGCATTAGCGGCCTTGCCGGGGCCGTAAAGGATCCTGGACTCGAGGAAGATGCTGACGCCGCCGGGCGTCGTCGGCATGTTGGCGCCTTCTGAGACGCAGTAGCAGCCGTTCTTGATCAGGTTGCCGGCATCCTCGTCGTTGAGCTCGTTCTGCGTGGCACTGGGCAGGGCTACCTCGCACTTGACCTGCCAGAGGGGGTTGTACGACTTGCTCGAATCCAAGGCTTCGTAGTGTGCCTTGGGGTACTTGTCCACGTACTCCTTGATGCGGCCGCGTTTGACGTTCTTGAGGTGCATGACGAAAGCGAGCTTGTCCCGAGTAATGCCCTCTTCGTCGACGATGAAGCCGCTCGAATCTGAGAAGGTCAGCGGGATGCCACCGAGGTCGAGGACCTTCTCGGTCGCATACTGGGCGACGTTACCGGACCCGGAGATCACACAGCGCTTGCCCTTCATGGACTCGTTGCGCGTCTTGAGCATCTCCTCGGCGAAGTAGACCTGCCCGTAGCCGGTGGCTTCGGGCCGGATGAGGCTGCCGCCCCAATTCAGGCCCTTGCCGGTCAGTACGCCGACGAACTCGCGGGTGAGCTTCTTATACTGGCCGAACATGAAGCCGATCTCGCGGCCGCCGACGCCGATGTCACCGGCGGGGACGTCGATGTCGTGGCCGATGTGGCGGAATAGCTCGTTCATGAAGCTCTGGGCGAAGCGCATGACCTCGAGATCGGACTTACCCTTGGGGTCGAAGTCGGAGCCGCCCTTGCCGCCGCCCATCGGCAGCGTTGTCAGGGCGTTCTTGAAGATCTGCTCGAAGCCCAGGAACTTGATGATCCCCAGGTTCACGGAGGGGTGGAAGCGCAGGCCGCCCTTGTACGGGCCGATGGCACTGTTGAACTCGACGCGCATCCCGCGATTGACCTGAACCTCGCCCCGGTCGTCGACCCACGGCACGCGGAACATGATGACGCGCTCGGGCTCAACGATACGCTCGAGGATCTTGGCCCTGCGAAACTCCGGGTGCCGGTCCATGACCGGTACCAGTGACTCGACCACTTCGTGGACCGCCTGATGGAACTCCAGCTCCTGGGGGTTCTTGGCGATCACGCTCTCCATGATGTCCTGAACGAGGTTCGACATGACTCTCTCCATCCGATGCTCGAAAGACGACCAGGGTCCTTCGCAAGCGCTGCCAAGCTGGCCGCCAGAACGCCAGACGGCCGGGTGGCGTTGCGCCGTGAACCCACACAATATCCCCGCAGCGCCCGCAACGCCGGGGAATGGGCATTATGCAACCGGCGTGCCGCGCCGCAACCGGCCCGGCTGCCAAAACTATCCGCGCGCCCGAATCGCAGGACTGGCCATGTCCGGGCCAGGAAGCCACGGCGTGCGATGGCGCGGCAAAGGCCAGTGACCGGGCCGCGTTGGCCACGCTCGCGCCGACCCGTGAACGCTGCTGATCGGCCGCCCGTGAGCCGGGCCGTCGGTGGCGGCTAGGTCTTGGGGATTTTCGCGCGCGCGGCGGCGCAGAATACACATCCGTTTCGTCGCAGCGCCTGGCTCCAGGCAAGTTCGCAGGGGCAGTCAGGGCCGTTCAAACGATCCGGCCGCCGCTGCCACGCCAGCGCCGGGCCCGGGGGTCCCAATAACGCTGGGACCATTGGCCGTCCGGATCGGTACTCGTCAAGAGGTTGTTCCCGCAATACGCGTACACATTCATTCCGCCGGCGAGGCCGATTTGGTCGCGTTGTATAAAGCGGGCGGTGTTGGGCTGGTACCAGCGGGCACCCAGGTGCTGGAAGGTCAGCGGGGCGGTGCCGGGGGCGGCGGAGGTGTCCGGCTGGTCGGGGTGCCGATAGTCGCGGCCCGCCGCGGGGGCAGTATTCAGTTGTCAAAGATCCGCTCCGGTGCTGCGCTGAGTGACCGCGAGGAAGCGGTTCCGTTGCAGGCAGCCGCGGCCCGGTTCACAGCCGATGCGATTGGCGTCCTCTCAGCGCGGACGTCGAAAGTCCGTCCGGTTCCTCGGTCGAAGGCTCGGGCGGGCCACCCCAGGGCAATCCCCGCAAAGCAACGGGCGTGTCGAGTTGCACGCCGATCCCTTGGGGGGATGCGCTGGCCGGCGCGTCAGAGCGTACGGCGAGTAGCGCTGCGTCAATCGCACGTGTCACGGGACGGTCAGCTTGTCCGGCGCGGTTAGGCGCTGGGGCCGACAGGTTCGCCAAGGCGTTCCGGGCACTGCGTGAGCACTTGATATATGGCGCGTGAAAGGGGTGGGGTCAAAGTCTTGGGGTGGGGTTGTTGGTGGTTGGCGGATTCTGGCGTGGGGTGGTGGATTTGGGAGATTCGGAGGGGCGGGCATTTGCGACCTGCTGGCGGTGGATTGTTGAGCGCGCGGGATTGCTGCCCTTGACAGGCGCGGCGAAAGCACCATAATGGTGAACAATACACCACAACGGTGACCTGCATGGCAAGGACGAACCGGCGCAAGAAGCTAATGCAGACCCGTCTCACGGTTTCGCTGGGTCCTGGGCAGCGGGAGTCGTTAGCGGACATCGCGGCCCGGAACAACGCTACGTTGGCTTTCGTGATCCGCTACGCGCTCGCGAGTTTCATCAGGGAGAATCGTGACCGGCAGCTGCGTCTACGCTTCGATGATCCACCGCAAGGGGCGGAAGGGGAGTGACGTGGCCACCGGAATGCGAAATCGGCGGGTAAGGCCAGCATATGAAACGAGACTAGGCCGAATGTACTGCGGCAAATCTGACGAGCTGCTTGAACAGTATCCGCTCACGTTGAGGCGCGGAAAAGTGCAACTCATCTTCACGTCGCCGCCATTTGTTCTCAACCGCAAGAAGAAGTACGGGAACCTGCAGGGTCAAGAATACGTCGATTGGCTCGCAAGTTTCGCTCGTCTCTGCCGTGAGTACGTTCGGCCGGGCGGCTCGATTGTGATTGAGCTTGGGAATGCCTGGGAGTCTGGGCGACCGACGATGACCACCCTTGCAGTAAAGGCCTTGATAGAATTCCAAGAGGCTGCAGATCTACATCTGTGCCAGGAGTTCATCTGGTTCAACCCTGCCAGACTACCGTCGCCGGCTCAGTGGGTCAACGTCGAGCGCGTCCGAGTTAAGGACGCATTCACGCGGTTGTGGTGGATGTCTCCGAGCCCGCGCCCAAAAGCAGACAATCGGCGAGTGCTTTGTGGTTACAGCGCAAGCATGCAGGCGCTTCTTCGGCGGAAAAAGTACAATGCAGGCCCGCGTCCATCTGAGCACCACATCGGAGGTAGATCGTTCTTGAAAGACAACGGTGGGGCGATTCCCGCCAACGTCCTACAGTTCTCAAACACGAAATCGAGATGCCCCTACCACCAATACTGCCAGAAACACGACTTGCGGCTACATCCCGCTCGCATGCCCGTTGAGCTTGCGAGCTTCTTCATCAGGTTTCTGACCGAGGAAAGCGACCTGGTGCTGGACCCGTTTGCCGGCAGCAACACAACCGGCGCGGTTGCAGAGGGTCTGAAAAGGCGCTGGATTTCGATTGAGGCGGAGCGTGAGTACGTCGAAGGATCGCGCGGCAGATTCACTTCACCTTGAGTCGATTGATCCGACTACTTTCGCTCGTCCTTGCGGCTCCTGATCACAGTGATCTCCGAAGCGAAGCGCTCCTGCAGGGCCGTGTGGGTATAAAGTAGAGTTCTGAGATCGTCTGCCGTGAACGGCACGGCACCATGCCGTGCGCTGGCCGCCTTCTCACCACCAAGGGCCCGCATCACCGTGTCGATGATCGCCTCAATGTGAGCGAAGCGGCTCGATAGATCCTTCGAGTTTGCCTGGGGGCCGATTCCCCAGAACCCACACGCTTCGAAGAACGAAACGTCCTCGATATTGGCAGCCCGTGCTTTTGTTGCCGCCTTCGATTCGAACAGTCGGCGGATCTGCTCCACGCTCTCCCTAGCAAGCGCCAACTTCTTTGGTGATCCATAATCCCCCGCATGCGCCGCTGTTGCGGCCCGCGCCCGCCCGGCCTCAGTGAGCCGATACAGCTTGTTTCCCACCTTCCGCAGCAGCCCTTGCTTTCGGAGCGGCTTGCTTCCCATGATCTCGGCGTACACCCGGTTGGAATTCGGGTACTTCGGTGTGCCGCTCTCATCGAGGTGGCCAGCCAAGCCGAAGGCGTCTGGATACCTCTCCCACGCGGCAACGACCAGATCCTCAGCGGAGAACGTGGCCCTCCCAGCGTCGGTGATATCCTTCGCGGCAATGAGCAGCTTGTCGATGATCCCGAGCGACTTCGCCACGCCAGTCTCCGTTAGTCATCCAACTCGCCGGAACGGATGAAATGAGCCAGGGACTCGATTGCCTTCGCCCGTATGTCGGCCTCTATTTCCAGCGACCGCTGAATCCATGTCGTTGAATCGCGATCCTCGTCCGTATCCGGGCCGTGCATGAGCGCGATCTGCACGATGATGTCGATCACACGCTCGACGTGGTATATACGCCAAGCATCGGACTTCACGCCGTACCCGCGGTACAACCGGGCAAACGGGGATGCGAGGTTGATCCACCAGACGTTGTTGTCGAAGTCCTGGACCCGCTGATAGACAGGCGGGTCGTCTGCACGGAATACCGCCGGCTTGTCCTCGTTCGGTGCTCGGTCCACTTCAGAGATCAGGATGCGAGGAAAACCACGTCCCGCACGGGAACCTGCCCCAGCCCCAGCGCCTTCTGACGGTGTAACGGTAATTGTGGCTGGCACATCAGAGCGGCAGCAGTCGTCCATCGCAGTCACTTCGGTTTCGCCTGGAGTGAATGCGTAAACGAGCCCGCTTGAGCTCACACGAGCGACGGAGGGGTTCCCCTCAATCCAGGTCAGATGAACATCTGAGACCTCCTCGTCGTCTGGCAGACGACAGAGCGCTTCGAGGCGCCGGCGTGTTCCCGCGGGCATTTCGAGTTGGTGCGGGGCTACACGGACTCCGAGGACACGGACAACTTCCAGGGGGACGGCATGAGATCGCAACCTACCATCAAGCGTCTCCGCACAAATGGTCGTGTGTCCGAATGCGAATGTCTGGACGAGCATCAGATCCTCGTCCACCATCGCAACGTTGTTATCCTCGCTGACCCAGCGATATGGAACAGGACGTATGCGCTGGCCATCTGAATCGAAGAACTTGATTGAAGGTTTCAGGCAAACTCCGACCCCGGCTCGTGCGTGACTGGTTGATACCTGGATCGATGCGGGCGTGCCTGAAGGAAGTGGCGTTGGCTCAGACTTGCCACGCCCTTCGCCTTGCCCGAATAGCCCCTGCATCACGTCTTGCATGAACTGATTCTTCCAGCGATCCAGCCAATCGTTGATTCTGCTGAGTTCGTTCCGGTCTTCTTGCCGGATCCGTCTTCGCTCGCGAACCTCCAGCTCCTCGCAGAAACGGCGCACTTCGCTGCTAATCCACGCATCAACGGCCCGCGTAAGTGCCGACAAAGCCAATTCCCCGCGCTCATTTGTCTGAAACTCATCGAGCGCCTCAAGGTGGCATCTGCAGTACATGTAGTCCTTGTACGTTGAGTCCACATCGAGCGAGGTCATCGGCTTGCGGCCGATTGTCCCTGAGGCGTCCGTGTGATACGTGACCGTGTGTCGCCACTGCCGCTTGCCACCTCGTCCGAGCCGCATACTCTTCTCTGATGTGAATACTCTCAGCTGGCCAATAGGAAGCGTGCTGTTTCTCGTCGTGGAAATCTGCTGATCGGAGCCGGGGTCGCGCAGCGTATCTGGGATCGGGATTACGCGTGGCTCTTCGAAGCCTTCCATCGGGTCGATTTGGGGAAGCGAGAGCGGGGCCCCATCGTTGAATACGTGACCGTCAACCACCACGTAGACCTGGCAAGTCTGTAACGGTGTGACCATCTGAGGATGGCCAAGGAGGCTGCTGACGAGGCTGGCTACAGGGATCCGGCCGTTGTAGTCACGCGGCCCGCCGCCCTGCACGAACGTAAACCCGGTCGCCGATCTAACGACAGCCGCAACCACCTTCGGCATAGAGGACAGGTCTGCGCGCACGGATCGCATAACGCGCTCGATGTCCGCAGTCACGTCTTCAACCGGGCAGTCCTTGCCACGCTTGGGATCTGGAACGTATCCAAAGGACACCTCGCGGCCGCTGACTCCATACGTGCAACCGAGCCCGTTTCTAACTGTTCGTAGGAGCGCGTGCCCCTCAAACATCTGGGTCATGTAGCACTTACCGCCGTTGCCATGGCCTCCCAGCTCACCGATTCGGATACCGGGTCGTGCCTGCCGTATCGCAGCGTCGGGGTCCGCCCACACCTTGAAGTCTTGCTCAATTGTCTGGCTTGTCATGCCGACAAAATCGAGGCAGTTGATGGTGGCCGGGGCGCTGCCGCGCTTGTTCGTGAACAAGATGACGATCACCCGTTCTTGCGGTGGACGACGTTCGCGCAGGTACGCCGCTGCTGAGTTTTTTACCCATTCTGGCAACCCGTTTTCATGCGAGCTAAACGGCGCACACATCTGGCGAATCGCCCCGACTCGGTGGATGGCGATTTCTTCGTCCGGCGTGTACTCGAAGGGCATGTGCGTAACCTCCGTGAATACCCTGATGGATTCTCACGAACTGCGGGCCAATCCGTCCCACACCGCTTTTGCGGCGGACCTTAGATCCTCACATTCAACCGTGTATCCCTCGCGTCCATGGCGCTTCAAAAGACCGTGCTCGCGCAACATCGCGAATACGAGGTAAACCTGGTACGTCGGCACGGCGGTTCCGTCGCGATCCACGCGTTCCACGATCTGCTCCGCAGCTATCACCACGCTAGGCTTGTTGGCGATGAGGGAGATGGCCTCCAGGGTGCCGTCGAAAGCATGACGGTCGATGCGGTGTTGGTACTCCTTCTTCTGCTTCTTCGACCACCCGACCTTTACGAGTTTGTTGCCGTCGCGCTCGAATCGAGGGTATCGACGCGCGCGCCGCGGCGAGCGGGCCTTCGATTGCGCGTCGAGATGGGAGGTTGAGACGAGACTTGGCGCCGCGTCAGCTGCTGTACGACGTGCCGCGGTGCTGACGGCGCGCGGCGTAGCGGTCAGGCCGCGAAGGGAGTCAGCGATTGAGGCAATATGCGCAACGTCGGCGTAGTCGCGGGCAGCGAGCGCCTGCTCCGCGAGCGACCGCAGACTCGCTTCAGCAGCTACAAGGACGCCATTGGCCTCGTCTCTATATCTCATATTAGGGATTGTAGCGTGATTCCTGATGGTGCCAAGGAATTGTGCAACAATGCCAGTAAGACTTGGCACGGCAAGGGTTTATACGTCACAAAACTGTATCCTATACGCATAGCATGTGCGTTTGTGTGCGGTGGTGTGGCTGGAAGAAGCCCCGCAAAGTGAAGGAGGAGAGCCGCCTTCGCCCCTGGAGGGTACGGGCCCGCGAGGCCCCGGGGCAGTTAACACGGCGCGTAGGCCCGCAGCTGGCAGGTGGCCGGCGAGGGGCTTGTTACCATGCGTCGTGGCGGGATGGGGGCGGGGGTACTTCGCGGCACTTGTTGGTGCTGCGCAGGTTGGGTGGTGTGGCGATATGATGGGTCGATGGGCATGAACAGGCGTTCCAAGGGTACTGCGCGGCCGGCGGGTCGGGGAGTTGGCCGGTGGGCCGGCGGAGGCCGTGGGCTTACGCACCCGCTGGTGGTGGCCGGGGCCGTGCTGCTGTTGGCGCTCATAACGCGGCTGGCGTTCATGCTGCCGACGGGGGACCGGCATTGGCCGCATTCTGTGGTTTACGAGGGTGATGCGCCGCTGTGGGCGCGTTATGCGCAGTTATTGCAGCGCGGGCAGCCGTTCGAGCACGACCTGCCCATCCATACGCCGGGGATGGGCTATCTGCTGGCGTGGATCTGGAGCGGTGACGTTTCGGCCGGCTTCCTGGGGCCCAAGGTGGTGTTTGTGGGGGTGGGTTCGGTGGCGTGCGTGCTGGCGTGGCTGGCGGCGGGGCGCACGTGCGGGTCGCGGGTGGCGCTGCTGGTCGGGTTGCTGAGTGCCACGTCGTTCGGGCTGAGCGTGCAGAGTACGTCGCTGAACAACGAGACGCCGTACACGTTCCTGTTGCTGGCGATCGTGCTGCTGACGTTGCGGGCGGCGGAGCGGCGGGGGGCGGTGCTGCTGGGGGCCTTGGCAGTCCTGCATGGGGCGGCCGTGCTGCTGCGGGCGGAACACACACTGCTGTTTCTGATGCTGGCGATGTACCTGGCGTGGCGCTGGCACGGGGAAGGGGTGGGTGGCGAGTTGGCGGGAGAGGGGGCTGTGGCGGTTTGGCGGCGGCGGGTTGGTCGGTTGGGGGCGATAGTGATTCTGGTGGGTGGTTTTCTGCTGGTGCCGCTGCCGTGGAACATTCGCAGCTACGTGGCGACTCAGCGGGTGAACGCCGCCGAGCCGGGGCCGCTGGACTTCGCGGCGTTGGGGCTGGCGTGGACGGATGAGGCGATGGCGTATGTGGGGTCGCTGCCGGGGTTTGCGCGTGGGCAATGCGCGCAGGAGCTGACGGCTGCGGGCGTGGCGGGGGGCGAGGCGGAGGTTACGCTGGATTTCGTGGAGCGGTGGTTTGCGGAAGAGGTCGGGCGTGTGCCGAGGCCGCTGTCGGCCGTCACGTTTGTGACGAGCCAGGGGCCGCTGAGCTTTGCGTTGGCGAACAACGCGCTGGCGGAGGGGGGGTTTTCGACGGCGCTGTTGAACCCGGAGAGGCCGGTGAGCCTGAACTTCAGCGATCCGCGGCACTTGCGGCTGTATCAGCGGGGCTACGTGGTGGGGCTGGAGTATCTGGTTGGTGAGCCGCGGGCGGCGTTGGTGCTTTTCGGGAAGAAGCTGCGGATCTTTGCGGGCGGGCTGACGCAAGGTCTGACGCCGTGCAATCTGCCGCTGGGCGTGGAGGGCATTCGTCGGCCGGTTGATCAGGTGGCTGCGCGGCCTGGTGAGGGTTTAGTGTGGTCGGCGTTGTTGATGTTGGCGGGCGTGGCGGGTTTGTTCGTGGCGATCAGGCGTGGCACGGATGGAGTGTGGATGATCGTGCTGGCGTACAAGGTGCTCGTTACGCTGGCGTTCTATGGTTATGTGCGGCAGGCGGTGTCGATTCTGCCGGTGTTCTTCGTATTCGTGGCGCTGGGCATTGATGGTCTGTTTTTGGGGCCATTGGAGCGCTGGCGGCCGTGGCTGGCGCGCTGGCAGGGGCCGGCGGGCGGGATTGTGCTTGTGCTGGCCGCGGTTGTGTGCTTGGCGGCGGGATGGCGGACGGTGGGATACCAGGTTAGTGGCCCGATAACACCGGCGCCGGCGCTGGGGCGGGGGGCGTTTGAGTGTGTGGGGCCGCTCGATATCCGGCCGGCTGGGCGGCGCGGCGTGCGTGAAGATGATGGTGGGGGTAGATGATGCGGAGCACGGGGGGCGGTGGCGGCTGTCAGAGGGTTGATCGCGGGGCGGTTCTCGGCTCCAATGGGCAGGGGAGGCGGGCGCGCGATTAGCCAGGATTTGGGCGACGGAGACCCCGGATGTTCCGAGCGATTCAAGCATGTTTGCTGCTGATTCTATGCCTTACTTGTTTGCCGCAGTGCGATCGGCCGGCGAGTGATGCTGCCGGTCCGGCAGCGTCTTCGTCGGCGGCACCAGCCGGCGACGCGGGAGAACCGGCCGGCGTTGGTGCTGGGGACGTGACGGAGTTGACGGCTTCCGCGACGACGGGCGGCGAGGAGGCCGCGGGGGCGGCGCCGAGTGCGACTTTGAAGAGAGGGTTTCACGCCCTCAGTTTCGAGGAGGCGTGCGCGCTGGCCGAGCGCGAAGGCAAGGCGGTGATGGTCGAGTTCTACGCGACGTGGTGCACGCCGTGCAAGGTGCTGGACCAGGTGACGTTCGCGGACGAGGACGTAATCAAGTGGATGCGTGAGAAGGTCGTGGCGATCAAGGTTGACGGGGAACGACAGGTTGAATTGGCGAAGCGTTACGGCATCAACTCGTACCCGTCGATCCTGTTTCTGGAGCCCGATGGGAGTGTTAAGGCGCTGGTGCGGGGTTTCCGTGAGCCGAAGGATTTTCTGGCGCGGGCCAATGACGCGCTGGCGGGGATAGCGCCCGCGGACCGCCTACAAGAGCAATTGGCGGCGAGCGGTGGTACGGACGTGGGTTTGCGGCATCAGTTGGCCGAGGAGTTGCTGGAGTCGGGCAAGAACGAGGCGGCGCTGGAACACCTCATGTGGCTCTTTGACCATGCGGCCGAGCATGTGCCGGAGTATCGCGGCATGCGCCTGGGGCCGTTGCTGGGGCGGATTGTGATGCTGGGGCAGTCTTATCCGCCGGCGATGGAGGCCCTGCGGGTGCGGCGTGAGCGTGCGGCCGCCAAGTTGCTGGAAGGTGAGGGCGGTCTGGACGAGGCGTTCGAGGTTGGCGCGCTGGACCAGGTCCTGCAGACGCCCGAGCAGACGGTGGCGCTGTATGACGAGTTACGCCAGCGGGTTGACCTTGATGAGCAGGTGCGGCGCGCACTCGTAAGCATGGTCATGGAGCGCTTGGTGGAGGCTAAGCGCTATGCGGAGGTGGCCGCAGATATGGGGGACGCGGAGCTGGTGATGGCCGACATGTTTGACCAATGGGCGGCTGCCAGTGGCGCGCTCCGGGGTGATCCCATGCGTCTGATGCACATGAAGTTCACGATGCTGGAGGCGGCGGGGCAGTTCTACGAAGCGCTGGTTGGCGCCGGGAAGCGGCCCGAGGCGGACAAGGTGGTTGAGCGCCTGCTCGATTTTGACGGCGAGCCGTCCACGTATGCGCGCCTGATTCACCACGCTCAGCGGGCCGGCGATGATGAGGCGGCCGAGGCGTTGCGCCGGCGTGGTCAGGCCACGTTGCCGGCGGATCAGCACGGCTTGCTTGAGCGTCCCTGGCGGCCCTGGCCGTAATACTGGCGGCCGTGGGTGGCCGGCATCAGAAGAGCGTTGCGCCGGGGGGCAGGAAGGCGATGGTCGCGGGGCGCAGGTCGTCGGTGAGCCAGCCGAGGGGCGACTCCTCGAAACCGGCCGCCAGGAACAGCTCGCGCACGTCCGCCGCCGAAACGTGACAGCGGTACCACTGTGAGAGCCGCGCGCTGATGCGCTCCAGATCGATGCTGATGACGCACGTTCTCATGGTTGCACCTCCACGTCACGATTGACACCGCGGACCCGGGCGGCCCGCACTACAAGGACGACGTGGCGGCGGCAGTTATTCAACGGCCGTGGGTCGGCGGCCGGTGTCTGGGAGCGTGTCCGGGCGGCGGCGCTCAGGCCGCGGGGCGCAGCTCGGCCTCGTCGAGCAGTTCGCCGGGCGGGAAGTCGAGTGTTACGGGCTGATCCGGTTCAGCACCGTACCAGTCGAAGGCCAAGCGCTGCCACCAGCCCAGGGAACGGCGCCAGCGGTAGATCGCGGCACGCAGCTTCTGCACATAGGGGTGCTGCGGCGAGTCGATTTCGCGCAACACAGCCACGCTGCCGCCGACGTTCTTCGCCAGCAACAGGGCGGTGGCGTAATTTGCCTTGAGAGCCGGGGTCAGGCCGGGCTTCAGGCACAACCCGCTCTCGTGCAGGCACAGGCCGCGATAGACCTCAAGCGCTTTGGCCGTATGGCCGGACCGCAACAGTGCCACGCCATACGCGTTGCGCAATTCCGGCGCGTTCGATCCAAGCTTGTTGACGACTTCGGCCGCCTCCAGCGGCTGGCCGGTTTCCAGTAGTTTCTTGACCAGGGCCAGCGCGTCGCTGGCCTTCTCAGGGCTTCGATGCATGACGGGCTAATCCTCCGCGCCGCTTCGTCGACGCGGGCGTCAGGCCCGGACAGACGAGGGGCGCGCGGCGAGTTTCGGAGAGTGGCGCGCTGCGCCATGACAGTACGCTGAACGGCAAGGGATTCGTGGGGAAAGCGACGAAGTGCCCGCAGTCTGATTAGATCAGGAAGCGGCAGAGCAGAGTGCAACTCGGGCGATCGGTGCAGGCGAGCTGCAGCGCGTGAGTGAGGGGTCGGTGGGCCGCCGGCGTACCGGCGGGTGGTGCCCAGTGAGCGGACGCCAGGCCCGGGCCGCCCGCGCCGGTGCGGTCGCTCTTGTCGGTTGGTCGGCGCTCGTTTGGCGCAGCGGCGACGATGGCGAAGTTGTCGCTTGCGGAACTGATCGCCACGGGCGTGCCGGCCAGCGTTCCAGCGGTGGTCCGAACGTTGACCGCGACGGCCTGCCACGGCAAGGCCGCGATCAGGGTAAGAATGCGCAGGGGTATTGAAGAGACCATCATTGTCGTGCCTCTGGCCGTATTATAGTCGGCGGCGGCGTGAGCGGCGTCAAGTCCGGGCGGGTTACGACTCAATACAAGGCGAGTATAAAAAAAGACTGGATCTGTACTGCGCCTGTTGCCGGAACCGGGTGTATACTTTCATGAATCAGAGGAGCGGTGGGTGTCTGCCCGTGGAGTGTGGACCCGGCTGCTTTTCACACCCCTCCCGATGTTCTCCCCTGGGATCGGTTGCTGTGCAACGTTGATCCTGCTTCATTAGTTGGACGGAAGTGGCGTGCACGCCGGGCATGCTTGCCGCCCGCGCGGCGGAAGGTGTGTCGGCGCCCGCGTTCTGGCTGGACACCCATGTGGGCGAGCGAAGCGGTGATGGGGCCACGCCATAAGCTTTTCTATGGCAAGCGGTTGCGATTGTCCGGGCCATGCCGGCCGGGCAGGCGGTCGCCAGCCCGAGGGTGGCCAGGTTTGCCCAGTCCTGGTTCATGAGCAGTTGACGCTGTCGCAGAGCGGACAAGCGTGCCGCCCGAGGTGGGCGGCCGCGGAAACGTGGCCGAGGCGTACAGCGATACTGGTTTGGAGATGCAGAGTATGTTCGTAAGCTCTATGGTTCGGCGGTGGTTGCCGGTCGCCACAATTGTCGTTTTGGCGGCTGCAATCGGACTGGGCTGGGCGCAGGAGAAGAAGCCCGTCCTGCCTCAGCCCAAGGACATTGTTGATGTTGCCAAAGAGATCGGCAACCTGAAGACTTTCTGCAGGCTGGTTGAGTCGGCCGGCCTGGTCGAGACGCTGAAGGGCAAGGGCCCGTACACGGTCTTCGCGCCCACCGACGAGGCCTTCAGGAAGCTCGGCAAGGAGCTGGACGAGCTGTACAAGCCGGAGAACAAGGCCAAGCTCCAGCGCATCCTCAAGAACCACGTGCTGGAAGGGCGCATGAGCCTGGCTGGCCTTGAGACCGCGAAGACGGTGAAGAGCCTGAGCGGTGAGGACCTGAAAGTCACCGTTACGGATGGCGTGGTTATGGTTGGCGGGGCAACGGTCAGCAAAGCCGACGTCGCTGCCAGCAATGGCCTGATGAACGTGATCGACACCGTGCTGGTGCCCGTCGAGAAGCCGGCCAAGCAGCCGTAGTAATGCGGATGGCGGTTCGGCCTGATCGACATGCGGCACCAGGTTTGCAGTTGGTCAGGCGGTGCTGCCCGACGGATTGATGTAGGTCGGCGGGGGCGCCCGGTTCGGGCGCCCTTTCCGACTTCGCGGAACACTGACCAGACCGTGCAGGTTTGCAGCCCCGGGGGCCGGTGCGCGCTGGTTCTTTGCTGTCAGCAGGCAGGAGGGGTTGGTGGATGTACCGCGGCCGGGCGGCGGACGCGGTTGCGTCGCGCCGGCCCGGCCGGTTCCCAGAACGAGCGAGTCAATCCTCGGTTGCGCGCGACCGGAAGAGCGTCGCGCGGATTGCCATGGTCACGGTGCATCCGGCGCCGGAACCACCTCGTAGACGACGTCGGCCGATACAACCAGCACGTGCTCGCCGACGGTGAAGAAGCGTGCCAGATGCGGTTGGGCACGCAGGAGCTCGAAGTACTCAGTGCTGAAGGCGACGATGATCTGCGGCGTCTGCCGGCGATCCCAGGCGGTATCGATCCAGCGGTCGCGCTCGCGCACGAAGGTCTTGTCGGCGACATGGCGCAGCGCCGGCGGAGCACCGGTGCTTCCACGCTCATCCGGGGGCAGGGTCAGCGCGTGCTTGGCGGCATCGATGTCCTGCGAAGCCTGGACGGCATCTCTCCCCGTTGCGGCGGCGCTGCGGCCGCCGCCACCGCCAAGCGCAGTACGAACAACTTCGGCCCGCGGCGCGTGCTGGGTGAAGACTTGGTCGCGGGCGGCTGCGCCGGCCAACGCAGTGTCTTCCAGGACCAGGGCGGCGGTGTAGGGCGTGACGATGCCGAAGCGGCGGGCCAGGTGCTTGACCTCGTTCACGAGTTCCTGGTTGTGGCCCTGCAGGCGGATCTGGTCGAGCAGATAGGCGACCTTGCGGTGGGCCCAGAGGCGCGGCAGGAAATCATTCTCGCGGGACTGCTGCGGGAACGCGGCGGGGTAGGTGAAGTGTTGCCGCTGGTCGGCAATCAGCCCGGTGACGGTGATGTTGGTCTGTCCGGCCGCCTGGTAGCGGCCCAGGACGACCAGTTCGCCGCCGTGGAAGAGGTCGGGCAGCTTGGCGGGGTACTGGTCATGGAGTTGCGCGCCGGGCACGTCCAGCGCGATGTCGGTCAGGGCCGGGTTGGCGATGCGACCCGCCAGGGCGCTGAGCTTGAGCTCAAGGTTCTCGGCGACGTCGCAGTACTCGCGCGAGCCGCTGTTGAGCTCGGCTAGCCGGTCGAGCAAGTGGGTGTTGACGTCGGCGCCAACGCCGAGGACGTGGAAGCGCACACGCTGGCTGTTGGCGGCGGCGACTTGGTCCAGTATCCGGCCGGCGTCGGTGACACCCACGGTCGGTTGGCCGTCGGTCAGGAAGACAATCAGGTAAGGTCGGGCGGAATCGCCGGGATCGGCCGCCAGCGCGTTCAGGAGGGCCTGATTGATGTTGGTGCCGCCGATGGCCTGAATGCCATCCGCGAAGCCGAGTGCGGCGGTCTTGATGTCGGCGCTGGCTGGCACGAGCCCCTCGCGGAAGGCGCGTACAGCGGTGCTGAAAGTCAGGATGTTGAAGCGGTCCTGCGCGTTCAGGCTGTTGATGCAGAATTGCAGCGCTTGGCGGGCCTGCTTGATCTTCTCGCCTTGCATGCTGCCGGAGACATCCACCACGAAGGCGATGTCCTTGGGCTGGACCAGGTCCGGGCGCGACTCGAACGGGGGTGACAGGCGCAGCAGGAAGTACCCGTCCTCGCCGGCCGCGCGGTGCGTGAGCAGCGTGAGTCCAATCGCACCGTTGCCGAGCAGGTAGTAGAGCTGCAGATCGCGCGTTTCGGAGACCTGCGCGCCTTCGTACGTGACGGTGGCGGTGCGGTCGCTGGGGCGCTGGATGTCGCAGTTGTGCGACGGGCAGAAGACGCTCGTGAGCGGGACTTGGCTCTTGAGGGTGGCGCGCACGGTGCAGCGTTCGACCGGCCGGTCGGTCGCAATTCCCCGCAGCGGATAACGGTACGCGCCCAGGCCGCCGGTGGCGGTCAGCGTCTGCGTGTAGCTCAACTGGATCTCCACCAGGCCGCCCGGGGGGATTGGGAAGATGCTGGCGCGATACATGCGGTCGCCGAGATATTCCAGCAGGGCGGGATCGCGCAGCCGGCGCACAATCTCTTCGTACGCCTGGCGGGCGGCGTCCTGGTCCAGGACCTCGCCGCGCAGCGTCTGGCCGTTCATGGTCATCTGGAAGTCGCCGACGGCGGCGTCCGCGGGCAACGGGAAGACGTACGTCCCTTCAATCTGCCGGCCGGAGACATTGTGGAAAGTCTGCTTGACGGTCGTGACGGCCACGCCGTCGGTAATCTCAGCGTTCACGTCCAGGTACTTCAGATGCAGGGGTGTTTCGCGCACCGGGCCGGGCGCGGGGCGGATCCGGTCCGGAATGATGCGTCCCTGGCCGAAGGCCGGGGCGACGGCGACCAGCGCCAGCAGGAGCGTGGTGTACAGGGCGGTTTTCATAAGTGGCTTGGTTCTCATGGCGGTACTCCGGGCCGGCGGGGTGGCAGGGTCAAACGGGCCGCTGCCACACGCCGGAAGGTTGATTCCACGCCCTTGGACGTAAGCGGTGGGCATTGGTTCCCGCCGAAGGCAGTTTGTCGTGGCAATCGTGCTTGGCATGCCCGTTGCCGACCCCCGCTTCCGCCGGCGCGGACCGCTGGCTACACTCAGGGTCCCGCGTGCGCGAACTTGAGGAGGCATGAAGTGTTGCGCGAGAGCTATCCCTACTACCTGGCGAACGAGCCGCAGGCGCCCAATCGCGACCTGCCGGTTACGAACAAGTACACGTCCGATACGGTTGCGCATGTGGCCCGGGCGGATCGGGCGGTGGTGACGCAGGCGATCGCGGCTGCGGCCACGGCCTTCGAGGAAACCCGCCGCATGCCGGGGCACCGGCGGCAGGCCGTGCTGTACGAACTGGTGCGGCAGATCGAGGAGCGGCGTGAAGAGTTTGCTCGCGCGCTGGCCATCGAGGTTGGCAAGCCGATCCGCGACGCGCGCGGCGAGGTCACGCGCCTGGTAGACACGCTGCGCATCGCGGGCGAAGAGGCCGTCCGCATCGGCGGGGAGTGGCTGCCGCTGGACATCAGCCCGCGGGCGGAGGGCTATCAGGCGCTGATCCGGCGCTTCCCGATCGGTCCGTGCGGCTTCATCACGCCGTTCAACTTCCCGCTGAACCTGGCGGCGCACAAAATCGGGCCGGCGATCGCGGCCGGCTGTCCGTGGATTCTCAAGCCGGCTTCCGCGACGCCGATTACGTCGCTCATGCTGGGTGAGCTGTTGGCGGAAAGCGACTTGCCGAAGGGGGCGTTCTCGATTCTGCCGTGCAGCGCGGCGGACGCCCAGCCGCTTGTGACTGATGAGCGCATCAAGAAGCTAAGCTTCACGGGCTCGCCGGAGGTGGGCTGGGCGCTGAAGGCTCAGGCCGGGCGCAAGCGCGTAACGCTGGAGCTGGGCGGTAATGCCGCGTGCATCGTGGATCGCGGGGCGGACGTGAAGTATGCGGCCGAGCGGATCACCATCGGAGCGTTCTATCAATCCGGACAGAGCTGCATCAGCGTGCAGCGGATCTACGCGCATGGTGAGCTATACGAGGCGCTGGTGGCCGAGCTTGTCCGCCGGGCCGAGGCGCTGCCGATGGGCGACCCGCTGGACGAGCGCACCTTCCTGGGGCCGCTGATTTCGCAGGCGGACGCCGAACGGCTGAGCGAGTGGATCGCGGCGGCGGTCGCGGCCGGGGCGCGGCTGCTGTGCGGGGGTCGGCGGGACGGGTCATGCCTGGCGGCGACGTACCTGGAGAACGTTGATACGCGGCAGCAGATCAGTTGCGGCGAGGCGTTTGGCCCGGTCGCGACGATTGAGCCCTTTGATGACTTCCGCGCGGCGGTGCGCCTGGCAAATGATAGTGAATACGGCTTGCAGGCCGGCGTGTTTACGCCCAGCCTCGATCATGCCTTCTACGCCTACGAGAACCTGGACGTCGGCGGCTTGGTGATCAACGACGTCCCCAGCATGCGTGTTGACAACATGCCGTACGGCGGCGTGAAGAACAGCGGCTGTGGGCGCGAGGGCGTGCGGTTTGCGATCGAGGAAATGACCGAGCGGAAGCTGCTGGTGTTGAACCGGGCCGGCCGACTGTGATGTTGCCACTGCAAGTCTATCATGATGCTCCGCTCGATGGTCCGACCAACATGGCCCGCGACGAGCACCTGCTGTACTCGTCGGCCGTATCGGCCGCGGCCCTGCGCATTTACGGCTGGACGCCGCCGACGATCAGCTTGGGCTACTTTCAGCGCTATGCCGCAGTGGCCGAGTTGCCGCCGGAGGTGCGCGACCTGGCGGTGGTGCGGCGGCCGACCGGCGGGGGCGCGATTTTGCATGATCGCGAAGTGACGTACTGCCTGGTGGTGGATGGCCGCCTGCCGATTGCGAAGCAGGCACCGGCGGCGCTATACGAACTGGCACACGTCTGCTGGCGCGAGGCGATTGCCGGCGAAGAGCCGCGGGCCGAACTGGCGCCGGCGGAACTGCCGTTTCCGTCGCCGCGCACGGGCCCGTTCTTCTGCTTCCAGAAGCCCGGGCGGACGGACCTGGTCGTCGGGGAGGACAAGCTGCTGGGCAGCGCCCAACGCCGGATTCCGGGCCGGGTGCTGCAACACGGGTCGCTGCTGCTTGGTCGGCGCTTCGCGGTACACCCTGGCGGTCATCTGCATGAGCCGCCGGCGAAGACGGTCAGTCGGTGGGTGGCGGCGTTTGTGGCGGGCATGGCGGCGGCGTTGGGGCTGGAGGCGCAGCCGATGTTATGGGACGCGGAGCAGCTTGCGGACGTGGCTGTCCGCGGGGAGAAGTACGCCAGCCCGGAGTGGCTGCGGCTGCGCTGAGGGGGTTCGTGCGGGGATTCGCCAGTCGCGCGGCGCGTGTCGCGCGTGCACGGGCCGGGCTATACTGCCGGCCGGAACGGGGTGGGACGAGGCTGTCGCGATGCAACCGGTGTTGAAGATACGTCGTCGGGCGGGTTTGGCGGACTTGCCGTTGCCGCGGTACATGACGCCGCACTCGGCCGGGTTGGACCTCTACGCCGCCAATGACGAGCCGATCACGGTCTGTCCGGGCGAGGTCAAGCTGGTTCCGACGGGGCTGTATGTGGAGATTCCTCCGGGCTACGAGGGGCAGGTGCGGGCGCGCAGCGGGCTGGCGCTGCGGCACGGGCTGATGCTGCCGAACGCCCCGGGGACGATCGACGCGGACTATCGCGGCGAATTGGCGGTGATACTCGGCAATTGCGGGGGTGAGGCGTACACGATCACGCGTGGGACACGCTTTGCGCAGCTTGTCATCAGCCCGGTTGCGCATGTGGAGGTTGTCGAGGTGGCGGAGTTGGCGGAGTCGGCGCGGGGTGGCGGCGGGTTCGGACATACAGGGTCGCAGTAGGACCTTGTATGGGAACATGGGCGTGTGGTGAGGCTTGGTTTGGCGGTCGCTGGGGCGCGGTATTGATGCGTGACGAACGACAACTGGTGGGGGATTTGGCACAGGCCAGCGGTCCAGCCGATCGCACAAGTGTTTTATCATTAAGCTGTTACTGGTCGCCGCGTGGTGGCACGGGTATTGCAATCATGGCGCCGGTCTGCAGGAGGTTTGTCGACCGGAGAATGTGGCCAACTAGTTCGGGAAGATATTAATGTTCAAGATCCTCGATGCCAGGTCGCTGGCCTCGGACGTGAAGTGGTTCAAGATCGAGGCCCCGCTGGTCGCCAAGCACCGGGAGCCCGGCCAGTTCGTAATTATTCGCCTGCAGGAGACCGGCGAGCGCATTCCGCTCACGATGGCGGATGCCGACCGTAAGGCTGGTACGATCGAGTTGATCGTCAAGGCCGTCGGCAAGACGACGCAGGAGCTGTGCCGGAAGAACGCCGGCGACACAATCTCCGACGTCATGGGCCCCCTCGGCCACCCGACCGAGATCATCAAGTGCGACCATGCCGTCCTGGTGGGCGGCGGCGTTGGCACCGCGGTGATATACCCCCTGGCCAAGGCCCTGCAGAACGAAGGCTGCTTTGTGTCGGCGATTACGGGCGGCCGCACGCGCGAACTGGTCGTGCTCGAAGAGGAGTTGAAGAAGGTCTCCGATGCGGTGTACGCCACCACGGACGACGGCAGCTACGGGTTCCACGGCACCGTGGCCGACAAGCTCAAGGAGCTGATGGCGGACAAGGAGCGGCCCATCGGCGTGATTCACTGTGCCGGACCGGTGCCGATGATGCGCGCGATCGCCGAACTGACCCGCCCGACCGGTATCAAGACCATCGTGTCGCTCAACCCGATCATGGTCGATGGCACGGGCATGTGCGGCGGCTGTCGCGTGACCATTGGCAATGAGACGAAGTACGCCTGCGTCGACGGCCCCGAGTTTGACGGCCACCAGGTTGATTTCGCGGAGCTGGCCGACCGGCTGACCGCGTATCGCGACCAGGAGCAGGTGTCGCTTGAACGCGCCGCGCACGCGTGTCGCCTGGAAGCTGCGTCTTCGTAGTTAACCGCCGGGCGGGCGCATGACCGCCGCGGCGTTTCCCCCGAGCCCCTTAGCGGAAGGTACCTCACTCATGGCACTGTCTCCCAAGGAACGTATGGCTATCGAGCGGCAGCGGATGCCGGAACGCGAGCCCATGGTGCGCAACCGCGATTTTCGCGAGGTCAACCTTGGCTTCGAGGAGAGCGTGGCGAAGCTCGAGGCCGATCGCTGCCTGCAATGCAAGGACGGCAAGTGCATCTACGGCTGCCCGGTTGGCATTGATATTCCCGGCTTTCTGGAGCTCATCTCCGCGGGCGATATCAAGGGTGCCGCCGTACTGCTGCTAGAGGCCAACTCGCTGCCCGGCATCACGGGCCGGGTCTGTCCGCAGGAGGAGCAGTGCGAGAAGGTCTGCATCCGCGGCAAGAAGGGCGCGCCCGTAGCGGTCGGCCACCTGGAGCGGTACGTGGCCGACTGGGCCCGAGAAAACCTCGACATGAAGACGCTGCTGGCCGACCCGACCGGCTTCCGCGTCGCGGTCGTCGGCTCCGGGCCGGCCGGGCTGACCTGTGCCGGTGAGCTCGCCAAGAAGGGTCACGACGTCACGATCTTCGAGGCCCTGCACCAGCCCGGCGGCGTGCTGTGCTACGGGATCCCGGAGTTCCGCCTGCCGAACGACATCATCGATTCCGAGGTTGGTCGCCTGCGTGAAATGGGCGTCAAGATCATCTGCAACGTGGTTATCGGTCGCACGTTCACGGTGGATGAGCTGCTGAAAGAGGAGCGTTTCGACGCGGTCTTCATCGCCAACGGCGCCGGGCTGCCCATCTTCATGAACATCCCCGGCGAGAACCTCAAGGGCGTGTACTCGGCCAACGAGTACCTGACGCGCTCGAATCTCATGCGCGCCTACGAGTTCCCGAACTTCGACACCCCGATTATCAGGGGCGAGAGGGTCGTGGTCATCGGCGGTGGCAACGTCGCCATGGACGCCGTCCGCACGGCCAAGCGGCTCGGCGCCAAGGAGGCCACGCTGGTTTATCGCCGGAGCCGGGCCGAGATGCCCGCCCGCGTCGAGGAAGTCCACCACGCGGAAGAGGAAGGCATCATATTCAAGCTGCTGTGCAACCCGATCCGCTACCTTGGCGACGAGCGCGGCTGGGTTACCGGCGTTGAGTGCATCCAGATGGAGCTTGGTGAGCCGGACGATTCCGGTCGGCGTCGGCCGGTGCCGGTGAAGGGCTCCGAGTTCGTGATCGAGTGCGACGTGGCCATTCCGGCGATCGGCACGCGGGCCAATCCGCTGTTGACCTCGACGACGCCCGCGCTCAAGACGAACAAGTGGGGCTATATCGAGGCGGACGACAAGTGTGCCACGAGCATGCCGGGCGTCTACGCCGGCGGTGACATTATCCGCGGGGCGGCGACGGTTATTCTGGCGATGGGCGACGGCAAGACGGCCGCCCGCAACATGCACGAGTGGCTGCTGACGCAGACGCCGAAGTCGAAGAGCTAAGCGGCCGGGCGGCGCAAAACAAGCCGAGGAGGCCGGGGCGTACCGGGCTCTGCAGTGAGCACGATCTGTCCGTGCTAATATGGGTGTTTCCGGGTGCGCTCCCGGTTCCCATGCTGAGACGTGGGAATCGTTGTGGCGGCACGCCCTTGTGGGGGTGGGGGACACTGGCTTACCACGACCACGTGCCAGGGCTGTAGAAGACTCCGACGGGCGTATATCCCGGCGGCCGGGACAAGGTACAATGTCCGCGCACGTCTCGGCGGTGGAGCCGAGCCAAGTCATCTGGGACATGTCGGTTTACACCTCCTTGAGGAGGAAATGGCGACTCTTGCGGAGAAGCCGAATTGACGCGGATCGCCGCTGGCGGCGGCCACCGCCAATCCGTGGAGTACGTTGCGCATGTCTAGCAGGCAGCAGAAGAGTGGTGGTTCGACGGAGGAGCCCCGCTGGTTCGACTCGCTGAGGTGCCACGCGATTCCGGTCGGCGTGATCGCGATTATTGCGGGCGGCGCGCTGTTGTCCTGGTGGGCCGTAACGGAAGCGGACCGCGCTCTGCGTGCTGACCTGCTGCGGAAGACCCGCCTGATAGCCGAGACCGTCAATCATGATCGCGTCAAGGCGCTGGCGGGCACTACTGCCGACCCAGAGAAGCCCGAATACCGGCGCCTCAAGCAGCAGCTTGCCGCCATCAGGAGGGCCACGGACCAATGTCAGTTCGTCTGTCTCATGGTCCGCCAGAGCGACGGGACACTCGTGTGCCTGGTGGACGATGAGCCGGCGGGTTCCGCCGGGAGGTCGCCGACGGGCATGAGGTACGACGACGCGCCGGAGGGGCTCCGACGAGCAATGGAGACGGGCGCTGCCGTAGTGCAAGGTCCGGCTACCGGCCCTCGGGGTGTCTACGTTGGCGCGTGCGCGCCGGTGGTGGATCAGACCGGCAAGACCATCGCCACGCTGGTGGTCGGCTTCGACACCGGCCCTTGGAGGTGGGCTCTGGCCCGTGCCGCGGTGCCCGCCGCGCTGCTTACGCTGGCCCTTATCGCGATCCTGTTCGTGGGGACGGTGTTCGGGGCGCGGCGCGCCCGGTTGGCTGGCGCTGCGCCGCGCTGGATGCGCCGTCTCGAACCAGCACTGGTCGTTGCGGTTGGCCTGGTTCTGACCACGTGTGCGGCCTGGGCGGCCCACCAGAACGAGCATCATGTTCGCCAAGAGGCGTTTGCGCAGTTAGCGGCAAGCCGGACGCTCGCGATAGCAGCGTCCTTGCGTGATCTCCGCGACTACGAGTTGGAGGGGCTGGCGCGCTTCTACCGGGGTAGTGAACATGTGACACTGGAGGAATTCCAGCAGTACACCGAGTTTCTCACCAATAACCCGGCGGTTCAGGCTTGGGAGTGGGTACCGGCCGTTGCGGCGGCGGAGAAGGCCAGCTTCGAAGCGGCAGCCCGCGAGGCGGGAATGGCGGGGTTCGAGGTGTGGGCGCAGGACGCGCGCGGCAAGCGGGTACCGGCCGCCGGGCGCGAGGTCTACTACCCCGTTCTGTACGTATCGCCAATGGGGGTCAACGAACGGGCGGTGGGTTACGATCTCGGCTCGGAAGCACTGTGCCGCGCCGCCATTGAGGAAGCCGCGCGTACGGGACTCATTACCGGCTCCGACCCCATGGCGCCGGTACAGAAGACCGCCGGCCAACGTGCGATGTTGGTGCTTCACCCCGTCTTCAGCGATGCGGCGCCCAGGCACCTGCGCGGCTTCGTCGTGGCCGTGCTGCGGCCCGAGCGGCTGTTGGCAAGCGCCGGCCCGGACATCCTGGCGACCCACCTGGAGATTGTCCTGCGGCGCCCGGACGGGGGGATCGAGCCGCTGGGGACAACGAGCGACGCCGACAAGCCCACCGGCACCGAGTTTTCGATGCTCCGTCCGGTCTTCGCCTTCGGCCACGTTTTTGCAGTGACCGCCCGCGCAGACGCCGCGTTCCTGCATCTGCATCCCGCGAGAGCCGGCTGGCTGACCACCGCGGCGGGAGCAGCGCTTAGCGCAGCAATGGCGTTTGTGCTCGGTATGATCCTGCGAGGCCGCGCGGCGCTGGAGCAACTGGTCGCCGAGCGGACTTCTCAACTGCAGGAGAGCGAAGCGCTGCTGCGCATTGCGGGGCGCACCGCGCGGTTCGGTGGCTGGAGTGCGGACCCGGTCACCCGACGGACCGTCTGGTCGGAGGAGGTAGCGCTTATTCATGATAAGGAGGCGGGTTACTCGCCGCCGGCGGAAGAGGGCATGGCCTACTATGCCCACGAATGGCGCGACAGGATCGCCGCCGTCTTCGAGGCATGTGCGCGCGACGGCACGCCTTATGATGAAGAAATGGAGATAATCACCGCGCGCGGCCGGCGGCGTTGGATACGTACGACCGGGGAGGCGGTGCGCGACCGGGCGGGGCGGATCATTCGCGTTCAGGGCGCCTTCCAGGACATCACGGAGCGCCGGCAGGCGGAGCAATCGTTGCGCGAGAGTGAAGAGAAGATGCGCAGCATCTTCCGAGTGGCGCCGACCGGCATCGGAATCGTCCGCGACAGGATGCTGCTCGATGCAAATCCCCGTGTCTGCGAAATGACGGGGTACACGCGGGACGAGCTGGTCGGGCAGAGCGCCCGGATGCTTTATCCAACCCAAGAAGACTTTGAGTTTGTCGGGCAGGAGAAGTATCGGCAGATTGCCGAGCACGGCAGTGGGCAGGTGGAGACGCGCTGGCAGAGGAAGGACGGCTCCTGCATCGACATCCTGCTGGCATCGACTCCGATTGATCTTGAAGACCGGTCCAAAGGGGTGATTTTCACCGCCCTGGATATTACCGAGCGCAAGCGCGCGGAGGAGGAGCTGCAGAAGCTGGCGGCGATCGTGAAACACAGCGCAGAGCTTGTCAATCTGGCGGCCATGGATGGACAGATGGTTTTCCTGAATGAGGCCGGCGCCCGGCTGCTGGGCATAGAACCCGCCGAGGCCAAGGGCAGGAACATCATGGATATCATCCCTGCCGAGTTAATGGGGTTGGTGCAGCAGGAACTGTGGCCCGCGCTGCAGCAAGGCCGAACCTGGCAGGGCGAATTGCGGTATCGCAACCTGAAGACCGGACGCCAGACCGACTGCCAGGCCATGTGTTTCACCATTAAGGACCCCGAGACCGGCAAGCCTTTGTACGCCGCCAATATCTCGCTGGACATCACGGAGCGCAAACGGGCCGAGGCGGAGCGCGAGAAGCTGCAGGCACAACTGTTGCAGGCGCAGAAGATGGAGTCGGTTGGCCGGCTGGCGGGCGGCGTCGCCCACGATTTCAACAACACGTTGCAGGCCATTCTCGGCCATGCGGAGATGGCCATGGAGCAGATGAACCCGGCCCAACCGCCGTACACCGACCTGGCGGAAGTTCGCAAGGCGGCCGAGCGTGCCGCGGCCGTCACGCGGCAACTCCTGGCCTTCGCCCGCAAGCAGACGGCCGCGCCCAAGTTGCTCGATCTGAACGCGAGCGTGGAAGGAATACTCAAGATGCTGCGCCGGCTTATCGGGGAGGACATTGATTTGGCCTGGCTTCCTGGCAAAGGCCTGGGACTGGTCAAGATGGACCCCTCGCAGGTTGACCAGATACTGGCGAACCTGTGCGTGAACGCCCGGGACGCCATCGCCGGCGTTGGCAAGGTAACCATTGAAACGGGGGCCGTGACCTTTGAGGAAGCCTACTGCGCTACGCACGCCGGCTTCCTGCCCGGCGACTACGTGCTGCTGGCCGTGAGCGACAACGGCTGCGGGATGGACGAGCACACCCTGGACAACATCTTCGAGCCGTTCTTCACTACGAAGGACGTGGGGCAGGGCACGGGTCTGGGGCTGGCCACGGTCTACGGCATCATGAAGCAGAACGACGGCTTTATCAACGTCTACAGCGAACCGGGGCGGGGCACCACGTTCAAGCTTTACCTGCCGCAACAGGGCGGCACGCCGGAGCAGTTCCCTGAGCAGACTGAAGCGGCTGAGACCGCGGCGCGCGGCCACGAGACCGTCCTGTTGGTGGAGGACGAACCGGCCATACTGAAGGTGGCGGCCATGATGCTGAAGGAACTGGGGTACACCGTGCTGGCGGCGTCATCGCCGAGCGAGAGTCTGCGGCTGGCCCAGGCGCATCCCGGCGAAATCGATCTGCTCATGACGGACGTGGTCATGCCGGAGATGAGCGGTCTAGACCTGGCCAAGAAGCTCCTGGCCGATCATCCGAAGCTGAAACACGTTTTCGTGTCCGGCTACACCGCCAACGTCATTGCCCACCACGGCGTGCTGGAGCCCGGGGTTCACTTCGTGCAGAAGCCCTTCACCATGAAGGAGTTGGCGGCGAAGATCAGGCACGTACTGGACCATGGGTGAACCGGCAGTTCGCCACAGGATGGACCGTGGCGTATGGTGTCCGCAGCAAACGTGGGGATTCCGCGGCGTTCTCGGCGTTCAACGTTGGCCAGCCGCCGCGGCCGACTGCTAGGGGGTGGTGCCCGTCACCTTGGCGTCGTCCGGGATCTCGAACTTGAAGCGGTCGGCGCTGATATCCACGTTGACCTTGAGGTCCTTCAAGAGCAATGAACGGGTCAGATGGCCCCTGGGGTCGTAGGTTTCGGACTTGACCTGAATACCGTGCTGTTTGTGGAAGTAGATGAACTGCCGGCCGCTGGGCGGCAAGTTGTCCATGGGCTTCAGGCGCATCTCGAACACGTAGCACTCAGCGCCGTTGACCTGGGCGTCCGGCGCCAGCTTGATATCGAAGAATTTGCCGAACTGCTCGAAGTAGCCCTCGGGGGAGTACGTCTGGAGCGCCGGGGCACGGCTCTTCTCCACCGTCTTCTGGCCATCTTCCTCAGTCAGGACGTACTGGAACTCGCCGTCGGACACCGTGGTGATCGTGGCGGTCTTGGTGGTAGTCTGGCCGCGGGCGGCCTTGGTCTCGGTGCGCGTGTTCACGGAGCGCATCAGGGCCTTCTCGCCCTGGCGCTGCCATTCGATCGGTCCCGCCGTAGTCGTTTTCTGTCCGCGTGCGGGGTGGAACATGAAGTCGTTCAGGGTCTGGACGTGGGCGGTATACGACTGGACCTGGGCGAAGCGCTGCGCCAGCTCCCTGGTTGCCTTATCCACGGCTTCATCGGCGACCGCCGTGACGCCAAGACCTGCAAGCACGGCTGCGACTGCCTGCACACGCGTTTTCCAGAGCATGGCCACGTCTCCCATAGCAGTGCTGATCCCCATTTCCTGTCACAGCAACTGAAGTAATAATAGGTGAAAAGCAGACCCGGTCGCAAGGTGAATCCATGGCAGCCGGCCTGTGCGCCTCGCCCGGCATCACGGCGCCGTCATAGTGCTGATGCGCGGCGCGGCACGCGGCTGTCCGCCGCGGTAGGCGTAGTCGGCGTTGGTGAGAAGCTGGTCCAGGGCGGCCTGGACGTCCAGCGGGCTGCGGAACGCCGCCGGCGGCAATGCCAGGCAGTCACCTCGGTTGGCGAAGCGGCGGACCGAGCCGTCTCTGAAGAGCACATTGGCCACGCGGGCGCCGTGATTGGCGTGCCACATCGACCCCCGCCCGAGGCTGTTGGTGTCCAGCGCCAGGGCTTCGACCGGAACCACGTGCGTGCCGACCACGTTCTCTCCGAGGCGATCCAGACGGCCGGTCGCCGCGTCCGCGGGCAGCCAATCCAACTGGCGGTATATGTATGAGCCGTAGGCCGGCTTGTCCGTGCCGATCTTGACTGATTCGCGCGCCAGGTTGAACGTGTCGTCGCCCGGGCAGAAAAAGACCTCCGGCTGCGGACATTCGCGTCGCAGCAGCGGGCCGGCGCCGATGAACTGGCGTGGGTTGGCCGCACCAGTGCCGATCCAGAGCTGGTTGGTCGCCACGCCGTTGTGGGAGAAATCCCAGAACGGCTGGTCGTCCGCCGGCTCCGGGCCGCGCGGAATGAAGCCGCGATTGTCGTGTGCGTAGGTGTGGACGGCCGCCCCGATTTGCCGCAGGTTGCCGGCACAGACCACCAGGCGACTGGCGGCGCGCGCCTGGCCCAATCCGGGGAGCAGCATGGCCACCAGCAGCGTGCTGATTGCGACTACGACCAGCAGCTCCACCAACGTAAAGCCGGGCCGGTCGGTGCTGCGGTAGCGCGCGGTATGCAGGTTTCTGTTGCGCATTGGCGGTATTGGCAGCCGCGCCCGCAGGAATCTCATGCGCGGGCGGTTGGCTCGCGTGTTATCAGCGCGGATTCTACGCCCGGCGGCCGTCTTGGGCGATGGTAGGCTGTGTGCAGCGTAGCGTCCTACAATCGGCGTGCCAGCACGAACTCGGCCATGGCGCTCAGGCTGTCCCGGGCGGGTGAGGGGGGCAGGCACTGCAGCGCGGCGCGGGCCTCGTCCACATAGCCGGTCGCCACCCCCAGGGCGGAGTCGACGCAGCCGGCGGATCGCAGCAGGTCCGCCAGGCGCCGCCGGACGGACGGTGCGTCCGTGCCTAGCAAGGCGAGCAGTTCGACCCGGCGCGCTTCGCCGTTGGCGCCGTCCATGTAGTGAATCAGCGGCAGGGTGACCTTGCCCAGGCGCGCGTCGCGCCCTAGCGACTTGCCCACCTCGGCCTCGTCGCCCACCACGTCGAGCACGTCGTCCACGATCTGGAAGGCGACGCCCAGCGATTCGCCGAAGATGCGCATACGTTCCACGCCGGCCAGGTCCACTTCGGCGAACGCCGCGCCCAACAGGCAGCAGGCCCCGAGCAAGGCGGCCGTTTTGCGCCGGATGATGTCGAGATAGTCGTCAGCGCGTAGGTCGAGGTTGTGGCGGTTGGCCACCTGCATCATCTCGCCTTCGCAGATCGTGTTCGTCGTGGCGCCGATGACCTGGGCGGCATACTGCGAATCAAGCCGGCTGCACAGGTGGAAGGCATGCGAGATCAGGAAATCCCCCATCAGGACGGCCCGCTCGTTGCCCCACAGGCGGTTCACGGTGGCAGCGCGGCGCCGCACGTCCGCCTCGTCGAGCACATCGTCATGCACGAGCGTGGCGATGTGCACCAGTTCCACGACGGCGGCCAGCACATGATGCTCCGGACGCACCGCACCGCAGGCCCGCGCCGTGAGCAGCAATAGGGCCGGCCGCAGCAATTTGCCGTGGAACTGGGCCACATGCCCGCACAGATCGGAGATGAATCCCTGGTCGCTGATCAACTCGTCGTGGAGGACCGTGCGGCAGGACTCCAAATCGGCGGCGACCGGCGCATACAACTCGGCTAACCGCAGCGTCCCGGCTCCATGACTCACACGCACCCGCGGCTCCTCCAGGCAGCATTTGTTGCTTCCAGTTTTCTGCCGCACGCCGGCGGTGTCCAGTCTCCTTTGAAGCTTTCAGAACGATTGAAACTGCGACCCAGGCGTGTGGCCGGCGGCGGGATGGATCCGTAACAGCAGTAATGACAATGTTTTATAGTGGCCTACTGGTAACTGTTCATTTCGTGGGCCGTTGCAATCCATCGCTGTCGGTGTGGTGGGGCCGCCCCGATTCCGCCGTGTCGTTCCCCTTCTGCTGCGCGCGGGCCGACTGTGCCGCTCAGTTCATCTTCCATTCGGCGGCGGGGCTTTGCGTGCGGCGATTGCGCAGTACGGCGGCCAGTGTGCGCAGTTGCTCGGTCAAGAGCGTGGTCCGCGCGGTGGCGTCCAGTTCGGCCAGCAGGCACTGGCGTAGCTCGGCGTCCACGGGCAGGCCGCTGGCTATCAGATCGGTGATTTCACCCAGCTCGAGGGCCGTATCCAGCAGCTTGAGCCAGTACTCCTGGATCTCGCTACCGCCGACGGGTTCGGTCTGGACGGTTTGCCGCAGGTCGGCCCGCAGGCGGGCCTGATCCTCGGCGGCGCTGCCGGCGGCACAGGTCAGAGGCCGGATGCGCGCGACGCGGTACGGCTTTTGCGGTAGTTCCTCGATGATCCTGGCGCGTGCCACGCCCCGCAGCAGGATGTTGAAGTTGCCGTCGGCGAGCTGTTCGGAGGCGATGATCTGCCCCACGCCGATGACAGTGTGAATTGGCGCGCGGCGCGTGTGGTAGTGTGGCTCGAAGCCGTGCTTGAGCAGGGCGACGCCAATAGTTCGCGCGCCGGCCAGGGCATCGGCGGTCATGTCGCGGTAGCGCGGCTCGAAGATGTGCAGCGGCAGGACGGCGCGCGGGAACAGCACGACTTCCGGCAGCGGGAAGAGCGGCAAGGTCGTTGGGATGTAGATCGACTCTCCGTCCATACGGCCATCGCCCTCAGCCTGCGGACGCTGTCCCCTGATCAATTATAGGTGTTTACGGCGGGCCGCAAGAGCCGCGCGAACACTGGCGCTGCCGGTTGTGGTCAGGGCGCCACCGCGTCAGGGCCGAACTTGCAGGCTCTTAAGCAGGACCGCGGCGGTGCGCGGCGGCCGGCCCAGCAGATGCGTCAGGTGATAATTCTGCAGGGTGAACCAGGCGCGGGCGTCACCGGTGGCGGGCGTGGTGTCCAGCAATCCCGGCGGCAGGCGGCGTTTCTCGACGTAGTGCAGCTCGCAGTCGCGGCACAGCAGTCCGCCGGCCGTAGCGCTGAAGTACGGCGCCGCGCCGCGTGGCCGGCGCTTGCCGCAACCGACGCATTGTTCCAGGTTGGGGGCGTAGCCCAGCGCGATCAGCAAGTCGGCCTGGAAGCAGGCCAGCACGACTGGCGGGTCCGCCGGGCCGGCCAGGCTTGTCAGCGTGCGCAGCAGGGCGGCGAAGAGGGTTGGATGGGGGTCCAGTTCCTCGGTCAGGGCCGCGACCAACTCGGCGGCGTAGAGGCCGCCGTAGAGCCGGCCAAGCTCGCGCCGCAGGTCGGCGAACGCATCGCGCTGCTTCCATTCCGTGAGCGTGCCGAGCTGCGCGTCGCCGCGGGCCGGCACATAGCTCAGGTCGCCGTATTCAAGGCCGTCCAGTCCGACGGCGAAGCGTTTGGCCGTGCCGCGCCGCGCGCCCTTGGCGATCAGGCGCACAAGGCCGCGTTGGGCGGTGAAGAGCGTGACGATCTGCGAGGTCTCCGAGTACTCGGTCAGCCGCAGAACGATGGCCTGATCCTGTTCCGTGGGCATGGGGCCTTTCATCGCAAGCGGCGCGGGCTGGTGGTGGCCGGCGCCGCGGATAGAATAGCGACTCCGGCGCAGCAAGTGGCCACGCCCGCCGACAATGGTGAACAGCGGCATGAACACGCCATCACTGGACGAATTCATCGATCGCCGGGTAGTGCTGGACACGCCGGGCTCGCTGCTGTACATCGGGCGGCTGGTGGCCTGGAGTGAGCAGGGCTACTGGTTGGCCGATGCCGACGTGCACGACTGTCGCGACGGCCATGCCTCGCCCGAGGAGTACGCCAACACGGCCCACGAGTTGGAGAAGACCGGCGCGCGCCACATCAACCGCCGGCGCGTGTTCGTGGATCGGCAGGCGATTGTCAGCATTTCGGCGCTGGACGACGTTGTGACCGACGGGCTCAGTGACGATCAAGGACCGTGGATGGCATGAAACTGACGCACATTCGCCAACGCTTGCGGCCGCGCTACCGCTTCGCCACCTCGCAAGGGGGGGTCGATGAACTGGACACGATCGTCGTGCGAATCGAGCACGACGGGACGGTCGGGTATGGCGAGGTCGTGCCCTCGGCGCTTTACGGGCAATCGCTGGAGACGTCGGAGGCGGCCCTGGACGCCATGGCCGCTGAGCTCGGCGACGACCCATTCGCGCTGGAGTCCGTCCTGGCGCGCCTGGTTGACCGGCATGATGACCAGCGCGCGGCCATGGCCGGCGTCGATTCGGCACTCCATGACTGGGTCGGCCGGCGCCTGGATGTGCCGGTGTGGCGCCTGCTGGGGCTGGACCGGCCGCGCACGCGGACCACTTTCACCATCGGCGTGGCAGGGATGGACGAGGTGCGCGTCAAGGTCGCCGAGGCATTGGCCGCCGGCTACGAGGCGCTCAAGGTCAAGGTGGGGGTTGAGCACGATCACGAGACCCTGACGCTCATTCGTGAGAGTTTCGATGGCCCGCTGGTGCTTGATGCCAATCAGGCGTGGTCGCCGAGCGAGGCAGCCGACCGCATCCGCGCCCTGGCGCAGTACCAACCGGCCATGATCGAGCAGCCGCTGCACGCTGCGGACTGGCGGGAGTTGGCCAAGCTGCGCGAGTTGGGTGTGGCCCCGATCTTTGCCGACGAGAGCTGCGAGCGGCCGGCCGACGTGGTGCGTTTGCACGGCTACGTTGACGGCGTGAACATCAAGTTCACGAAGTGCGGCGGGATCCGCGAGGCGCTGCGCATGATCACGTTGGCGCGCGGCCTGGGTATGCAGACCATGCTGGGGTGCTTCGTCTCCAGCAGCCTGGCGATCGCGCCGGCCCTCACGCTGGCCAGCCTGGTTGATCTGGCCGATCTGGACGGGCACCTGCTTCTGGCGCACGACCCGTTCGAGGGGATTGAGCGGCGCGGCGGAGTTATCACGCTGTCCGACCGGCCCGGCTTGGGGGTTGTGCCTGCTGTCTGAATATTTGACGAACATCAGTGGCGCGGCACGCACGAATCCGGCGTCCCGCTTGGCCTGGAATGGACCCGGGGTGGAAATAGAATAGGGGTATGGCGACAAGCATTCCCGGGCCCAGCGTTGCGACCGCCCTGGCCAGGAGTACGGCCGGCGGCGATTCCGCGGAGCAACTCGTCGCACAGATTCAGGCCGGCCTGGCTGGTCAGCCGGCGGATCTGTGCTTCCTGTTCGCGAGCGCCCATTTCGAGGATCAGCTTGCGCCCCTGGCCGAGCACGTGTACGAGCGTTTGGGGACCCGGGCACTGGTGGGCCTAACCGCCGAGGGCATCATCTGCCAGGATCGGGAGTATGAGAGCCAGCCCGCGCTGGTGGTCTGGGCCGCCCGGCTGCCGGGAACGAGGGTGCTGTCCTTTCACCTTTCGGAAGAGGATGTCGAGCAGCTCGATACGCCGGAGCTGCTGCGCGAGCATCTGGGCGTTCCCGCGGACGCTCATCCGAGCTTCGTGTTGCTGGCCGAGCCGTTCAGCTTCAGCGCCACGCCGGCTTTGCTGAACCTGCTGGAGCGGCTGGACTTGGCCTATCCCGGGTGTCAGGTGCTGGGCGGCTTGGCGTCGGCGGGCGAGGAGCCCGGTCAGAATCGCATCATTTTTGACGGGCACACTTTGCGGCACGGCCTGGTCGGGGTGGCCCTGTGGGGTGACACGCGCGTGGACGCCGTGGTTTCGCAAGGCTGCCGGCCGATCGGCGCGGTTAAGGTAGTGACGCGGGCCGACGGCAACATCATCTACGAGCTGGGCGGCCAGGCGCCCTTGGAGGTAGTCAAGCAATTGCTCGTCGAGGCTGCGCCGCAGGACCGGCGACTGTTGCGGCGGCGCGGCTTGCTGTTGGGCTGCGTGGCCAACGAGTATCAGCAGAAATTCGCGCGTGGCGATTTCGTAATCCGCAACCCGCTGGGTTTTGACCCGACCTCCGGCGCCATGGCAGTCAACGATCTCATTCGCATCGGGCAAACCGTGCAGTTTCACGTGCGTGACGAGGCTTCCGCGTCGGAGGATCTGGAGGGGCTGTTGGCGGCGCGTCATAGCCGACCGGCGGTGGGGGCACTGCTGTTTACCTGTAATGGGCGGGGGACGCGCATGTTTCGGGAGCAGAGCCACGACGCCCGGGCCATCCACGCGGCCTGTGGCGACCTGCCGGTGGCGGGCTTCTTCGCGGCCGGCGAGATCGGGCCGGTCGGCCGCCGGACCTTCGTGCATGGTTTCACCGCCAGCATCGGGTTCTTCGGCCCGCGCGAGCCGCGCGCCGATGACTGAGAATTCTCCCCAGGAATGTCCGGCCGGCGCGCCGCGGGGCCAGGGTTTCCCGCGCCGACTGCGCGTCCGCCGGCGGCCGGAGTTCGAGCGGGCCTTCGCGCAAGGCCTGCGCTGCGGCGATGCCTGCCTGACGATGTGGGCGGTGCCGAACGACCTGGGGCACGCGCGGCTGGGGCTGGTAGTGGGGCGGCGCTTTGGCGGGGCGGTACAGCGCAACCGTGTGAAACGGCTTCTGCGTGAGGCTTTTCGCCTGACGCGCCACCGCTTGCCGGCGGGGCTTGATCTTCTGTGTGCGCCCCGTCCCGGTGCGGGCATCAGCCTGGCGGACTGTGTACAATCGCTCACGCGCCTGGCGGCCCGGCTGGAACAGCAGTTGATCCGGCGCGGCCACGGGCCCCGGCCGTGAGTAAGGCCACACGATCCGCAGCGGGTCAGTTATGTCCGGTGAGCGCCCCATTCTCATTCTCACCGCCTCGGCTGGTGCCGGGCATACCATGGCCGCCCGGGCGGTTGCCGCAGCCACGACGGCCGAGGCGCCGGGCGAGCGGTTGGAAGTGCATGACGTGCTGGCCTGGGGTACGGCTTTGTTCCGCCGGCTGTATGGCGGCGGCTATGCAGCCATCATTCGCCACGCGCCGGCCCTGATGGGCTGGCTCTATGACCGTGTTGATTGCAGCTCGCGGGGACTCGGCGAGCGTGGTCGCCGGCTGGTGCAGGAGTGCTTCATCGGCCCGATTGCGCGCCACTTGCTGCGCCGCAACCCCAAGCTGGTGATCAACACGCACTATCTGCCGGCCGAGATTATCGCGAACCTGCGGCGGCGCGGTCGGCTGGACTGCCCGCAAGTGATCGTGACGACTGACCTCGAGACGCACCGCATCTGGGTGCAGGAGCCGGCCGAACGCTACTACACCGCCACTGAGCTGGGCGGCGCGTACCTGGCGACCTGGGGTGTGCCGCCCGAGCACATCCGGACCACAGGTATTCCGGTGCGGCCGGCGTTCGCCGAGGTGCTGACGCCGGGTGCGGCGCGGGCGCGCGTGGGGTTGGATCCGGAGCGGCCGGTGGTGCTGCTGCTCTGCGGCGCGCTGGGGATGGGGCCGGCGGAGGCGGCGCTGCGCCAATTGGTGGAATTGCCGCCGGACACGCAGATTGTCGCCGTTGCAGGCCGCAACGAACGGCTACGGCGGCGCCTGACCGCGTTGGCCGGCCCGGCCGGCCGACGGGTCAGCGTGATCGGCTTCACGGAGCGCGGGCACGAGTACATGCGGGCGGCCGACGTGGCCGTGACGAAGCCCGGCGGACTGACGGTGTCTGAAGCGTTGGTGTGTCACCTGCCGCTCGTGCTGCTTGATCCGATTCCGGGCCAGGAGACGCGGAACAGCGATTACCTGCTGGAGCATGGCGCGGCGTGGAAGGTCAATAACGTGCGTCTGCTGCGTTACCGTGTGAACGAGTTGCTGAGTGCGCCGGAGCGGGTGGTCCGGATGCGGGCGGCGACCGCGGCGCTGGCCAGGCCGTGCGCGGCGCGCGATATCGCCCGGGACGCGCTGGGCCTGCTGGGCCGGTCTGAGTGGGTCGGTTTGACAAACCCGGCGGCTGCACAAGAATCGGCTGGCGGTCCGGGTTGAATGCGGGCCTGTCCGGGCGAGCCGCCTGGGAAGCTGGCGTATGAAGTTTCTCGTCGCGATTCCGGTGTACAACGAGCAGCGCTACCTGGCGCGCGTTCTGGATGCCGTCCGCGCGCATGCGGCCGATGTGCTGGTCATTGATGACGGCTCGACGGACGCCACGCCGGCGTTGCTGGCCGGCCGGCCGGAAGTACGCACGGTGCGACACGCCGAGAACCGCGGCTACGGCCAGAGCCTGATAGACGCGTTTCGGGTGGCGGCGCGTAGCGGCTATGACTGGGTTATCTCGATGGACTGCGACGAGCAGCACGAGCCGGCCGAGATTCCGGATTTCCTGGCGGAGATGGCCCGCGCTCAGGCCGACGTCATCAGCGGTTCGCGCTACCTGCGGGATTATCCCGGCGATGATCCGCCGCCGGCCGAGCGGCGCCAGATCAACCACATAGTCACACTCATGCTCAACCAGGTGCTGGGCCTGCGGCTGACTGACTCGTTCTGCGGCTTCAAGGCGTATCGCGTGGCGGCCATGGCGGCCCTGACGCTGGATGAGCCGGGGTATGCTTTTCCCCTGCAATTCTGGGCCCAGTGTGCGCGCGCGGGTCTGCGCATCGCCGAGATCCCGGTGCGCCGCATCTACCGTGATGCCAGCCGGGAGTTCGGTGGGACGCTGGATGATCCGAGCGCCCGGCTGCGGCATTACCTGGCAGTGTTCGTGCGCGAGTTGCAGCGCCAGGAGGGCGCTGTGCGCGGCGCACCGACGTGCTGCCATTGTTCGCAGGCGCTATGAGCTGGCAGGCCAGGCTCGCGGTTCCGGCTGAACACTTGGGTGTGCTGGTTGCACCCGCGGCGGGGGATATTCACGGGAATCTGGGTCGGCCGCCGGCGAAGGAGTTGCAGCGGCTGAGCCTCTTGGGGCGGCCGGTCTCAGTCTGGCGCGCAGCGCTGCGCGCGCAGTTGGGCTTGGGCGACCCGGTGATTGGTACCGGTCACCAGGCCGAGTTCTTCCATGCCGGTGTCTTCGCCAAGCTTGTGGCGGTCAGTGCGTTGGCTCGGCAGTGTGGCGGCAACTCGGTGTTCCTGCTCGTTGATTCGGACTTGCCCAGGAGTGGGTCTCTGCGCGTGCCGGAGATCACGCCGGATGGCCTGCGCTGCGCGGAGCTCCAATTGCCCGGTAGCGATCCGCTGCGGCCGGTGGAAGGCCAGCGGGCGGCGTCTCGTACGGCTTGGCAAGACTTCTTTGCCGGCATCGCGGCGCGCTGTGCGCACTACGAAGCCGACCTGCTGCGGTCGTTCGCGGAGGCGTGGCTGAGTTGTGCGGCCGGGCCGGTGGATTTCTGCGACGCGCTGGGGCGCGGGCTGGGTGACGTCGCGCGGACGCTCGGCTTGGCGGATGTCCAGATGATTCGTGTGTCGCATTTCTGCCAGACGGCGGCCTTTCGCGCGTTCGCGGCCGAGTTGCTCATGAAGGCGCAGCGTTCCGGCGAGTGTTACAACGCGGCGCAGGCGGCTTATCGCGCCCGGCACCGGGTGCGCACGGCCAATCGGCCGGTGCCGCCCCTGTTGTTGAGTAGCGAACGAGCCGAGGTCCCGCTGTGGGTGTATCGCGACAACGGTTCGCGCGCTCGGCTATACGTGGCGGCCCGCCCGGACCACATCGACCTGTTCGCGGATCAGCAGCCGATTGGCAGTTTGGCCACGGCCGAACTGGCCGATCCTGACCGGCACGCGGTCCCCTGGCCGGTTGAAGAGGCCGGCTGGCGGTTACGGCCGCGGGCCTTGGCCTTGGCGGCCTGCGCCCGGCTACTGCTGGCGGACCTGTTCGTGCAGGGGGTCGGGGGCGCGCAGTACGACGAGATCACGGACGACTGGCTGGAGCGGTTCCTGGGTGTTGGTGCCGCCCCGTATTGCTGCGTGAGCGCGACGCTGCACCTGCCATTGCCGCGCAGTGGGGTGGGCGTGGCGGAAGTGCGCGCCGCCCGGCGTGCCTGTCGGGACGCGTGCTTCAACCCGCAGCGCCACTTGCCCGACCTGTCGGAGTCCCTGCTTAACGAGCGCGCCGCCCTGATCCGCCGCTCAGACGAACTGCGCCGGCGGGACCGCCGGGCGCGGGCGGAGCGCCGCGCGGTCTTCACGCGGATTCGCGAGGTCAACGAGCAGTTGCTGGATTGCCACCCCGGGCGGGTGGCGGAACTGCACCGACTGGCCGATGTGCTTGAGCGGCAATGGCGGCAGGACCAGCTTGCGCTTGACCGCGAGTACTTCGTGGCGCTGCACGCCAGACGCGACCTGGAGGAACTGGTCAGCCGCCTGGCCGAGCAGCTTGACGCCCGGCATGTTGTGGTGCCGGAAGCGCGGTGAGCTGCGGGCGGCGCTTATGGCCAATGGGCCTTGGGCTCGTCGGTGCCCTGATAGGCGAGAATCACGGCGCGGCCGTGGCCGCCGGCTCCCAGTCCGATGAGCTTACTGCCTGCGCTGTCGTAGATCATCAGCAGGCCTGATCCGTCGCGCACGCCGCCCAGCGCGACACTATCCCTGCCGTGCTGGTTGTACGTCGAGAGCAGCCCGGCGCCGTCGTCCGTCGCCGAGACGTCAAACAGTCGGTGGCCGCGGTTGTTGCGCGTTTCGATCCAGCCGCCGTGCTCCCAGCCCATCAGCGTCACCACGGGCACGCCGGCCTCGTTCACGACCTCGAAGCGACGGGCCCGGATGACGTCGGGAACGGCGGAGTGCGTCGCGGGCGGCGGGGCGGCCTGACCCATCAGCAAGATGGTGCCGGCGGTCACGATCAGTCCCATTAAGCCGAGCTTCAGCGTACGATTCTGTCGTTCCAGACGCGTCAGGCGTTGCTCTACGGTCATGACTGGCTCCCGGAGGTGACCGGCCGCGTTTCGCCGCCCAGGGCGGGCGGGCTATTGCAGCGCAGTCTATCCGCTTGGCACAAGCTGGTCCTGAGCCGGGATGTAAGAATAGGACAGGGCGGCCCACCGTGAACGCCGTTCGGCGGTGCGGCCACCCTGTACCCCGAAAGGAAGAACCGAAGAGAGGTGAAGTACCCTGAGGCTGGGAGGCACCCCTCCTCATTATGCTTTATTCCAATTGTTCCGGGCTCCAGGCAAGGTGCCGAACAGATACTGCCACCGGGGGAGATTGGGGGGACGGGATGTTATCGGGCGTCATCCCGCGGTGCGGGTTTCGCGCCGGCCGCTATCCGACGCAGCCGGCGGAGGTTACGCACGTCCCACGATCCGCCGCGCGCGTCCGTTTCCTTGGGCGTCTCAAGTATCATTGGTAGTCCGATAAAGCGCGCGTCCTGCAAGACGTGGCGGAAGCCGGCCGTACCGATGTGGCCGTGGCCGACGTGCGCATGGCGGTCCCGGCGGGAGCCGCACGGCGCGGCACTATCGTTCAGGTGCCAGCAGCGAATGCGGCTCAGTCCGATCGCGCGCTGGGCCTCGGCGATCATGGCGTCGTAGCCGGCGGGTTGGCGGAGGTCATAGCCGGCCGCAAAGACGTGGGAGGTATCCACGCATACGCCGACGCGCTGTGGGGCGGCCAGCAGCCCGATAATCTCGCCTAGCTCCGCGAAAGTCGCACCGAGCGTGGCACCCGCGCCGGCGGTGGTTTCGAGCAGGGGCTGCACGGTGAGGTCCGGGTGCGCGTCGAAGATCTGGTCCAGGGCTTTGGCCACGTGGCGGATGGCTGCGGAGCGGCGTGCGGTCGTGGCCGAGCCCGGGTGCACGACCAGGTAAGGTATTCGCAGCGTCTGGCAGCGCAGCAGTTCCTGGGCGAAGGCTTCCCGGCTGCGCTGCCACAGCCGGCGGTCCGGCGAGGCCAGGTTGATCAGGTAGGTGGCGTGTGCCACGGGCGGGCCGCTAAGGCCGGGCAGCAGCTCGAACCAGCGGGTGAGGTCGTCCGGCTGCAGGGGGGCGGCCAGCCATTGCCGCTGGTTCTTGACGAAGAGTTGAACCGTGTCGCAGCGCAGCGCCAATGCGGCTTCGAGCGCGCGGTGGACGCCACCGGCAATCGACATGTGCGCCCCGAAGCAGTGCGCGCGCCGGTCGGGCGTCGCGCGGGACGGCCGGGCTCTTTTGACCTTGGTCATCACGGCCTATCTAATGGGCGTGATGGACGCGGTCAAACCAGCAACGTCTGTGGGAAATGGTGCCAGCGCGAAGCTGATTCTGGCGTCGGCCAGTCCGCGCCGGCAAGCGTTGCTGCGGGAGATGTTGCCGCATTTCGATGTTACCGCTTGTCAGCGGGCAGAGCCGCAACACAAACCCGCGGGCCTGAGTGCGTTGGCGTGGGTTCAGGCGTTGGCGTACTACAAGGCGCGGGGGGTGGCGGAGGCGCAGCCGGGACGCTGGGTGCTGGGGGCCGACACGATCGTTGTCTGTGGGGAAAGCCTGCTGGGCAAGCCAGCGGACGAGGCGGACGCCGCCCGGATGCTCGCGCTGCAGGCCGGGCGACCGAGCGTGGTGATTACCGGGGTGTGCCTGATGCGCATGGGTGGCACGGTGCAGCGGCTGTTCCTGGTGGACAGTACGCGCGTCTGGATGCGGGCCGACCCGCAGGAGGTGGCGGCTTATCTGCGCAGCGGCGATTGGCAGGGCAAGGCGGGGGCGTACGGGATCCAGGATGTCGGCGACCGGCTGGTGGAGCGCATCGAAGGCAGCTTCTCGAACGTCGTGGGGTTGCCGGTGGAGCGGCTCGCGCATGTGCTGCGCCGGGCTCGCATTCTGACCTGAGCGGCCGGGAATGCCGTACAGCCATGGTCCGGAAGCATGAGCGTAGGTGGGGGTTGCGGCCGCATGGCCGCCGCGGGGGACGACCGCATGGTCACAGGCGCAGCAGCGGCTATACTCAACCGTGGCGCCGGCCCGCGGCCCATATTAACTGGCCGGCTAGAAGGGCATACAGTATCATCGGCGTGGAGTGAACGGCAGCGTATGCGTGGACGATAGGGCCTGTGCGGTCCGGCCGTCCCGATCGGCGGGTGCCAGTGTGCGCTGGACGCGCCGGGGGTGGCCCTGAACAGCGGTAGGCGATATGAGCTCGCGACTCGATTCAGCCCTGGGCGAATACCTCAAGCAGATCAAGAAGTACAATCTGCTTACGGCCGAGGAAGAACGCGAACTCGGTGCGCGGATCCAGGCCAGCGCGCAAGCCCAGGAGCGCTATGCCCAGGGGGAGATCACGGTCGCCGAGTGTGAGCGCATCTGTACTGATGCGGCCGAGGCCCGCGAACACCTGGCCCAGGCGAACCTGCGCCTGGTCATCAGCGTGGCCAAGAACTTCCGCAACCGCGGGTTGCCGATGGAGGACCTGGTCAACGAGGGCAATGTCGGCCTGATGAATGCCATCGATCGTTTCGATCCGACGGTCGGCTCGCGTTTCAGCACCTACGCCGGCTACTGGATCGACCAGGCCATTAGGCGGGCGGTGCAGAACGCCTCGCAGATGATCCACATCCCCAGCTACCTGATGGAGCAGATCGGGCAGATGAAGCTGGCCATGCGTGAGCTGGAGGAGCAGCTCGGCCGCCACCCCAGCATGCAGGAGCTGGCCAAGCACATGGACATCACGGCGCGCAAGGCCGACGCCATCTCCCAGGCCATCAAGGCCTGCACGACGCGGACGCAGGATGCCGGCGCCGAGGGCGAGACGTCGCTGACCGAGGCCCTGCCCGACACCAGGACGCCCCAGCCCTACGAGGCGGTTTTCTCACAGTCGGACGCCGACTTCGTCAGCCAGATGCTCTCGCGCATCACCGACCGCGAGGCGCTGGTACTCAAGCTGCGCTACGGCCTGACGCGCCGCGACGGCAAGCGCATGACACTGAAGGAGATCGGCGAGGCCGTCGGGCTGACGCGCGAGCGCGTGCGGCAAATCGAAAAAGAGGCGACGCGCAAGCTGATGGACTACGTCAAGGAATACCTGTAGCCGCAGCGTTGCGCGATACTGACGCGGCCCTCCCATTGCCTGCCGGCGGGGAGGGCCGCGTTGTATAATCGGGTGTGTGACTGTGCGGAGCGCTGGCATGCCGACCTATCGATGTGCCATCTGTCAGAGCGCGGTGGAGTACGCGGGCGTGCTGCCCCCGCGCTACCCCTTCTGCAGCGAGCGCTGCCGGCTGGTTGACCTGGGCAAGTGGTTCCGCGAGCAATACACAATCGATCGCGAGCAGGGCGCGGAGGACATGGGCGACATCGAAGGGCCCGCAGGCGAAGGTGCCGCCTGGCCGGTTCCGCCTGAACCGACCGACCGCAACTAATGCCGGAAATGCCGCGTGCCCGTGAAGAGCATGGCGATGCTGCGCTCGTTGCAGGCGTCAATCACCTGGGCGTCGTTCTTGCTGCCGCCGGGCTGAATGAGCGCGGTGACGCCGGCGTCGGCCAGAATGTCCGGCCCGTCGCGGAAGGGGAAGAACGCGTCCGAGGCGGCCACGGCGCCCGCCAGCCGGTTGGCATGACCGTTCTCCCGGGCAAGCCAGGTCGCGATGCGGCAGCTCATCACGCGGCTCATCTGGCCAGCCCCGTTACCGAGCAACATCCCATCCTTGCACACCGTGATCGCGTTGCTCTTGGTGTGCTTGCAGACCAGCCAGGCCAGCCGCAGATCAGATAACTCGGCCGCACTGGGCGCGCGGGTTGTGACGACTTGCCACTGTTCCTCGTTCAGCCCTACCAGGTCGCGCGTCTGCATGAGCACCCCGCCGGCGATGCGCTTCAGGTCGAGCTCGTTTGGATCCGGCGCCGCCGCCAGGTCGCCGACTTCGAGCAGCCGCACGCGCCGGCCCCAAGTCTTGCGCGACCGGATCAGCGCTACTGCCTCATCGTCGAACGCCGGCGCCAGCCACACTTCGACGAAGAACGCCTGCGGCGGCAGGGGGTGGCCGGCCTCCTTGAGCGGCTTGCCGAAGCGTTTGAGCGTGTCCATGACGACTTCGGCCAGCGCGGCGGTGACCGGGAAGTTTGTCGCCAGAATCCCGCCCATGGCCGCGTTCGGATCGCCGAGGTAGGCCTGGCGATAGGCCGCGACCGGGTCGTCAGCCAGCGCGGCGCCGCAGGCGTTGGTGTGCTTGATGAAGCAGGCGGCCGCCGGGCCGCGATGAGCGGTGCCGGCTGCGGCCGCCGTGTCTGCTGCCGGTCGGCCGGCGCGCGTCAGCTCCGCACACAATTCCAGCGCGGCGCTGGCGTCGGCGTAGTTGTTGAATGAAACCTCCGTTTCGGCCTCGCCGACCTGGCGGGCCAGGGCGGCCTCGCCGGCGCCGTTCTCCAGCAACAGGAACTCGCCGGCCTGGTGCGGGTTTTCGCCGTAACGCGTGCCGGCCTGACGCCGCAAACGCAGCACGCGCCGCGCCGGCCGGCCGGCCTCGTCGTAACTCAGCCAGGCACTCACGTCGGCGTCATAGCCGCACGTGCTCGAGAACGCGGCCTGGGCGCCGGCGCGCCGGGCCGCGGCACGGGTGGCCGCATTATCCCAGTTGCGCAGGGCCTCCAGGACTTGCGCGTACGACTGCGGCTGCGAGACGACCAGGACGTGGCGGTGGTTCTTCGCGGCGGCGCGGAGCAGACACGGTCCGCCGATGTCAATCATCTCGATGGCTTCCGCGAACGTGCAGCCCGGCCGGGCGATTGTCTGTGCGAAGGGGTACAAATTCACGACGACCATGTCGATGGGCTCAATGCCCTGTTCAGCCAGTTGCCGCAGGTGTTCCGGATTGTCGCGGTCAGCCAGAAGGCCGGCGTGGATCTTCGGGTGCAGCGTCTTGACGCGCCCGTTCATCATCTCCGGAAAACCGGTCACGTCTTCGACCAGCGTTACGGGCAGGCCGGCTGCGCGCAGCGTGCGCGCGGTTCCGCCAGTGGATATCAGCGTGATGCCGAACTCCTGGTGCAGCGCCTGGGCGAAGTCGATCAGGCCGGTCTTGTCCCAGACGCTGATCAATGCCCGCCGGATCTTGTGTGAATCAGACATGAATGCTCCAACGAGCGCGGGGAGCGGCCGAGCGCCTCCGACCACCGGAAACCCGCGGCAACTGTCGGCTTGGTGAGCCGATCCCCATAAGCTTGCTGCAGTCGCTTCGGGACGGAGCACCCGTCAGTTGCCGGAGCTTCGGTCGACCGCCGTTCATCCCGGTCGCTAGCGCCGCGGCGACTCGGTGCCGGTTCCGCCGCCGCCCTGGTCGAAGCCTTGCGAAACCTTGGACTTGCCGCCCACGGGCGGGCCGGGCTGGGCCGTCTGCAATGGGGGTAGCTGCTCGCCGGCGGGCGACGTGGTGGCGACGGTGCTGTCCTCCGGAGCCTCGGCAGGGGCGGCTTCGGTTATCGTCAGGGCGGAACGCACTTCGCCGGCCGGCACGACCGGCGTGCCCAGTGGACGGGCGCAGAACACCAGCCCGTCACGGCTGGCGAGGTACAGCACGGTGCCTTTGGTGGCCGCGTCGGCCAGCACAAACCCGTCGGCTGGCACGGTGTGCACGACGGTGCCGTCGTCACGCCGCACCGCCAGAACCGTTTCGTCCCGGCTCAGCACGAAGACGTGCTCGCGATCAAGGGTCAGCGCGCGGCGACCCTGCGGCAGGATCCAGCGGAAGCGTTGCTCGATTTCAAGGGCATCCGTATTCACGGCGGCCAGGCCGTCGTGCGGGCTGTACTGATAGGCCGTATCGCCCAGGAGCACGGGGGGTTCGTGCAGGGGTCCTGAGAAGCGTGTGCGCCAGCGCAACTGGAGGAAGAGCGGGTCGAAGAGATACAGGGCGTGGTCCAGGCTGGCCACGTAGATGCCCTCTGCGTCAGCCACCAGGTCCGCGGTTACGGCTCCGAAGGTGCGGTTCTGCCGGGGCGAGCTTTTGTCATAGGCGGCACAGGCGTACACGCTGCCGTTGTCACAGGCGAAGAAGACGCGGTCGCCCCTGACGACGGGCGCGGCCGTGATGGGCCCGTCGGTTCGCACCCGCCATGTGTGCAGCGGGTTGGTGACGTCGAACGCGTACATGCGTTGATTCACGCCGCCGACGAACATCCGAGATCCGTCCGAGACCGGGCTGGTGCCGCCGGCGAAGTCCAGCCGCATGTGGTCGATCCCCTCGCCCGTGATGCGGTCCAGTTGCAGGATAGTGGAGGGCGTGGAGAAGATCACCCGCTCGCCGCTATGGCAAGGCCGCCATATACGGTAACCCTCGCTGCTGATACGGCGCAGCCAGCGGATGGCGCCGGTCTCGGCGTGGACGGCAAACACGTAGCCGTCGGCGGTTGGCAGGTAGAGTTGGTCGTCTACGAGATACAGGTTAGTCAACTGCTGGTCCGCTTCGAGCGGCAGGGCCAGTTGCCAGGACTTGGCGAGGCCGGCCTGGTCGAGCGGCTCAAAGGGGAGGTAATCCTCCTGCTGTGCCGGCGCGAACGCCAGCGGGCAAGCCAGAACTAACAGCGCCCGAACGCAGGCACGCTTGAGGATCATGGCGGCTTCCTGAACAACCACGCGTGCGCCGAAGAGCAGCGCCGTCCGGGCCGTCCGGTCGGCGTCTTCGTGGTGCAAGTAGCGTAGGGGCCGTGCGAGTTTCCGTCAACCGGGGTCTGACGCGCTTGCGTCGGCGCCCGGGGGCTCCTATCCTGCCGACTATCGGGCGTTGGGCGCGGCTACGCCCGGTGTTTCGCATGCGGGATCTATTGGGCATGGTGGCCCGCGATGGTGTGACAAAGGAGATCACGACATGAGAACGGCGCGTGGCATTCTGGCGGTGGGGTGCGGGCTCGGCGTCCTGCTGATGATCGGCTGTGGTCCGGGGCCGAAGGATTTGCAGATCCAGGCTTTGCAGGAGGAGGTTGATCGCCTGCAGGCCGAGAAGGGCGATCTGATGGGACAGCTCTCACGGGCGCAGAGCGAGCGTGACGAAGCGCGTGGTCGCAACTTCGACTTGCAGCAGCGGCTGGCTGACTTGCAGGCCGAGATGGCGCGGGCGCGCGACACGGCGCAGATACGCGGCGACTGGACCGAAGCGCCCGGCATCGCCTGGCAGGATGTTGACGTCGACATCCTGTTCGACTCCGGCAAGGCCGTGCTCAAGCAGACCGCCCAGGGCAAGCTCGATTCGATCGTGGCCGACATTCGGTCGCGCTATCCGGGCCGGCAGATCTGGGTGATCGGCCACACGGACAGTGACCCGATCAAGCATTCGAACTGGAAGGACAACCTCGAGCTGAGCGTGCAGCGTGCCTGCACTGTGTTCCGCGCCTTGCAGGGGAAGGGCCTCGATCCACAGCAGATGGTGGCGGCCGGCCAGGGGGAGCATAACCCGAAGGCCGAGAATGCGCCCAAGACCAAGCACGTCAACCGGCGTGTGCAAATCATCGCCGTCGAGGTGCCCGACACGACGCGCACGCCGGCGCTGCGCGAACGCGGCTGAAATTCGCGCCGCGTTCTGTGAGCCCGCTGCTTGACGGGCGTCGCCCGGCCGCTGACGCCGGATTCCGGACGAGGCCGCGCGCCCCGCGGCGCGCTTGCTGAGGCCGCTGGATGGACATCCTGCCCGCGATTGACCTGCTGGACGGCAAGTGCGTCCGGCTGATGCAGGGGCGTTACGACCGCGTCATCGCCTACGAGAGCGACCCGGTGGCCACCGCCGTTCGCTTCTGCGACGCCGGCGCTGAGTGGCTGCACGTCATCGATTTGGACGGGGCGCGCACCGGCCGCCTAGCCAATCTCCCCACGCTGCGCCGCATCGTGCGCGAGACGGGCGCGCGGGTTGAGTTCGGTGGTGGCGTGCGGGTTGAGGATACGGTCCAGCGGGCGCTCGACGCCGGCGCGGAGCGCGTGGTAGTGGGGACGCGAGCCCTGGAAGACTGGAAGTGGTTCCGCTCGACGGTGCACCGGCGCGAATTCTGCAGTCGGATCTCACTGGGCCTTGACGCGCGCCTGGGGCACCTGGCGGTGCGCGGCTGGACCCAGGAGACCGGGCGCACGGCGGTGGAGGTGGCCGAGGCGGTGGCGGACTGGCCGCTGGCCGCGATCGTGTACACCGACATCGGGCGGGACGGCGTGCTGCTGGGGCCCAATATCGAGGCCATCCGCCAACTGGCAACCCGGGCCACGGCGCCGGTGATTGCCTGCGGCGGCGTGAGCGACCTCGAGGACGTGTGGCGGCTGGCGGAGTTGGGCCTGGCCGGGGTGGTGATCGGCCGGGCCATCTATGAGCAATCGCTCGATCTAGGTGAAGCCGTACGCGTGGCCCGGGCGGCCGACGCGGGCCCTTAGGATCACGTCGTTGCGAAGGCTGGTTGTTTGGGGGCTGCGTCGGCTGCTGGTGGGCCGGCCGCGTCGGCGCCCAGTATCTCCCCGCTGTCGGCGAGTCCGCAGGTGGCTGCCAGGGCCTTGAGCTGGGCGCGGCGCAGCTCTGCGGCGTTGAGCCCGCATAGCCGGGCCAGGATATACGCCCGGCAGACGGAGACGTGGTAGAGCGGCTGTCCGGGCCCGCCCACGCGCAGCAGGTTCGGCTGGCTGCGCAGCCAGGATGGTGAGCGACGGAACCAGCGGGCCGCCTCGTGCGGCGTCATGAGTTCCTGGGGTGTTGTCAGCATGGATGGCGACCTCCTGTCACACGTGCCTGGTCATCCTCAGGCCTGCAATGATAGCGTCGCCCGCGCCGCATTGTCAAGGATACCTAGAAAATCTAAGTAGGGGCTACTTGCCCGGTTTGCTCCGGCGCGCGACCGCCCGTGCGCGCCCCGGGAGAGGGTGCGTGGGCTACCCGGGCCGGCCCCGCTGCCGGCGGCGCGCGTCAGGCGCCCGACCGACCCACGTCCGGTCGGCGCGGCCCGCGCGCATTCTCACCACCGTGAACAAGTTACCGTCCGCGTCCGGCCGATAACTCCGGGTGGGTCGCGCCCCAGTGAAGGGCGGCCATAGGGAAGGCCATTGATGCGTGTGCTCGCCGAATCACGGGTCGATCCGACTGCGTACTTCGCGTTCCTGAAGACGCATCCCCAGTACGACTCAGCAGTTAAGCGCGACAACCTGGCGTGTCTGCTGGCGGCCCGGTCCGTGGGTGCGCTGTGCGTTTCGGCGGCGCCGGCGTACATCCGCTTCGAGCCCAATGCGCACTGCAACCTGCGCTGTTGCTGGGCCCAGCGTGAGCCGGCCCACCCGGCGCTCCGCCCGCGTGGCAACGCCGACCCAGAGTTGGCCCGCCGAATCGTCGCCGAGATTGGCGATGCACTCTACATGGCCATTCTCTGCCATTGGGGCGAGCCGACGTTGAATCCGCACTTGGCGGAGATCGTGCGAGTATTCCACGAGGCCGGCATCTACACGACGCTCGACACCAATATGACGCGCATGACGGCTGAGTTGGCGGCGGAGTTATCGGTCGCCGGGCTGGACGCGATCTCGGCCTCCATCGACGGGGTGAGCCAAGGCGTGTACGGCCAGTATCGCCAGGGCGGCAATGTTGCCCAGGCGCTGGATGGCCTGCGGCACGTGCTGGCGAGCCGTCGGCGCCTGGGCCGCGCCAACCCCCGGCTCCGCTGGCAATACCTGGTCTTCCCCCACAACGAGCATGAAGTGGATGAGGCCCAGCGGCTGGCGGCCGAGATTGGCGTTGACGTGTTCGACGTCCTTGCCGGCAGCGGGGGGCGTTGGTCGCGGGTGGCGGGTTTCTTGCCGGCGCGCCCACCCGTCAGGCCGTCCGGGCTGCTGTGCAACGACCCGTGGACCTACCTGGCGGTGGACTGGGACGGGGCCGCACACGTGTGCTGCCGCGCGTTCCAGGCCCAACACGTTGTCGGTCACATGGCTGACCAGAGCCTGCCGGAGTTGTTCGACGGCCCGGGCTTCCAGCTTGCCCGGCGTGTGATTCGCGACGGCGTCTGGACGCCGTCAGACGGGCCCACGCCCTGCACCGGCTGTAATAGGGTGAGGCAGTTCACGCCGGCGATTGCCGCCCTCGCGCACTCATTGGCGCTTTAAGAGAGCCAATAGTCCGCCGCGGAACGTGCCGGGGGTACCTAGCCTCAGCGGGCGCCGACCAGGAAAGTGCCGATGGTGCGGATGATGATGGCGAAGTCCAGGTCAACCGAGCGGTGCTTCAGGTAGTACAGGTCGAAACAGAGCTTGCGGCGGGCATCGTCGATGGTGGCCCCGTAGCCGTAGTGGATCTGGGCCCAGCCGGTGAGGCCCGGCTTGACCAGGTGTCGCTGTCGATAGTGCGGAATCACGCGGCTGAGCTCGTCCACGAACTCGGGCCGCTCGGGCCGCGGCCCGACCAGCGACATTTCGCCGCGCAGGATGTTCCAGAGCTGGGGCAGCTCGTCGAGGCGTGAGAGCCGCAGGAAGCGTCCGAACTTAGTGGCGCGGGCGTCGTTCTTGTCGGCCCAGCGGGCGCCGTCACGTTCCGCATCGACGCGCATGGTGCGGAACTTGTAGATGGTGAAGGGGCGGCCGTGCAACCCCACGCGCCTCTGCTTAAAGAAGACGGGACCAGGGCTGTCCAGGCGGATGCCGATCGCCACCAGGAACCACAGGGGCAGCGAAAGCACCAGGCCGACGGCGGCGGCCAGGACGTCCACGATGCGCTTCACGGCGCCATGTCCGCTGGTGGCCTGGACGTCGGCCATGAGAAACCACTGGGCGTCGATGTTGCCGGCGGGCACTTCGCCGAGCAGCTTCTCGACGAAGGTGGGCTGGTCGGTGACGCGACAGCGGTGATCGAGGCAGGTCAGCACGGCCTCGCCGACGCGGGCGTCCGCGGCCAGCTCGGCTGCGACGACGACTTCGTCGACCGCGTGCGCGCCAAGGATCTCGTCAAGCTGATCCAGCGTACCCAGGTGTGGACACAGCCGCCGGAAGGTCGGATCGGGCGGTAGCTCGGGCCGCTGCTCATTTTCCGCGGGGAGGCTGGCGTAGCCGACGATCTGCAATTGCGGCCGCGGCGAGTTGTTGAGCAGGGCTACGACTTTGCGGATGGAGTTGCCCAGACCCACGCACAGCAGCCGGCGCCGACAGCTTACCACGGTCTCGTGGATGAGCATGCGCAGAGGCAGCAGGCACGCGACGTACAACAGTCCAACCATGAGTCCCAGCCAGCGCGTGGTGGCGGCGTGGAATATGATGAAGATGCAGGCGTAGGCCAGGATCAGCCCCAGCGCGGCGGTGGAGATGGTTCGCACGAGGATACGGCTGCGGGCTCCCAGCGTCTTCTGCTCGTACAGCCCGAAGACCAGGCCGGCCATGGTCATGCAGGTGGCGAAGGTGAGGCCGCTGAGCCACGGGCTGAACATCCAGGCGAAGTCGGGGTTGCTAGTGACCAGGACGTAGTGCGACGCGCAGGTGGCCAGCGTGACGAAAAGGAAGTCGAGATAGGCCCACGAGGCGGGCGTCAGGTGGCGCAGGAAGGCCGCCAGGGCTGAGTCGCGTCGTGGTCTGACCGTCGCGCGTGCCGCCGGCGTACTTGTCACCACCGCAATATCGGAACCAACCAAGCCTGTCATACCTGCCGCACCGCAAAGACGTCCGCAAATCAGGTCACACAAGGCATCGGCCCGCGCGGCCCGCGCGCTGAGTTTGGCGATGGGGGAGAATTTCAAGTTCTCGGCGGGGGCCGCCCGGCCGGACGGCATTTGTCCAGCGGTTGGCCGAGTTCTGGCAGGTCGCCGGGGAAGCAGCGTTGGCGCGCAGTGGCGGACGTCGATTGCCGATAACGCCCTGCGGCTGCGGGTCTGCCATTAGGCGGCGGGCGCTGCCGGGCGTTTTACGGTGGGCAGCTAAGTTATGGAGCCACGAATACAACCCGATAAAGACAGGGAGATCGGAACTGCTCCGGCCAGGGGCGCTGCGTCGCGGAAGGACTCCGCCGGCAGGCGGCGCTACGGCGGAACAGCAGAAGTTCGGCCAACTGCGGAGAACTGCCATGCAACCCGCTGCCAGCTTTCACGCCAACGTATCCGAGCCCTGCAGCGCGACTCCGGCCCGGCCCGCCGAAGCGTCGCCCGGCCGGCTGGTCGGTCGGCTCGCCGCCATCCTGGTGGTTGCGGGAGCATTCGCGTTGGTCGGCTGTCACCATAATGCACCGAGGACCTATGAGCCCTGGCTCCGCATGGACGCCCTGGCGGCTAACCTGGAGACGCCCAACAACACCTACAAGCTGCTTGCCCAGCCCGAGTCGCGCGGCCGCTTCCCCTGTTCGCTTGCGGTTGCCCGGATGAGCTGGCCGACGGCGTCGGCCAGCGACCGCCTGGAGCTGAGCGAGATGACTCACGCCGAACAGGGCTTGTGGGTTGATGCGTTCCGGGGGTTTGCGGCGGTGCGCGACGTGCGCTTCGTGTTGCCGCGTAGTCTGCGGCAGTTTGGCAACGGCATTGACGGTCTGCTGCACGCGGCGCACGTGGCTGACGCCGAGCTGCTGCTGGTGCACGTTAACAACCGTTTTGGACCGAACCGGGCGCAGGTCTTGGGCGTTATCTACGATGTGGCCGCCCGGGCGCCGCTAGCCACGCTGCACGCATCGGCCAAGTTCCTGGATGACGACGGCCTCGAGGAAGCCCAGGAGGGTCGTTACGGCGATCGGCGGACCACCGATGCCGCCTATCAGGCTGCCAGCGCGTTTCGGGAGCAGGCGGCCGACTGCCTGCGCCAGCAGATCAAGGGCGATATGACGCCGAGCTTGAAGGAGCCGCACCGCTGGATTCCGCTGTACCCGTATTACTGGCAGCCGGTGCCGCGCCCGGACGTTTCGGCCCCGCCGCCGGAACAGGAGCCGGAGCTGGAAGCCGAGTCGGCGGCCCCCCCTCCGCCGCCGCCCGACCGCAGGGCGCCCGCCCCACGGGTCCGGCTCAGCACTTAGCTGGCCGTCGGCCAGAGGCAGAACCCGGCGCAGGCGTCGCCGCCCCGGAGCGGGCGGCGTTACGTGCGGCGTCCGGCCGAGTACAATCGGGGCGTGACAGATTCCGATCCCCGCAACGCCACCCTGCTGGAGCGTCACGATCTGAGCGAGGCGCTCAGTATTGTGCGCGTGCGGCCTGATAGCGGGCATGTCCCGGATTTCACACCCGGTCAGTTCATAACGTTGGGATTGCCGAAGGCGGTTTCGGCGGAGGCCGCGGCGGTTCGGCGGCGGCGTCCGGGTCAGGTCGCCATGACGCGGCGGGCGTATTCGATCGCGTCGTCGCCGACACAGACTGAGTATCTGGAGCTGTTCGTCGTCCTGATCGAGAGTGGGCGTTTGACGCCGCGGTTATGGGACCTTGACGTCGGCGACCGACTCTGGATGGACAGCCATGTTAAAGGCGAATTCACGCTCGACCCGGTGCCGGCCGGCAAGGACCTCGTGATGATCTCCACCGGTACGGGCATCGCACCCTTTGTATCGATGCTGCGAACCTACCGCGACGCGGGACGGTGGCGCAGGCTGGTCCTGGTTAATGGTGTGCGCCGGGCGGGCGACCTGGGCTTCCGCGGCGAGCTTGAGGCGACCGCGCGCGAAGACCCGACGGTGTGCTATGTCCCGATCGTATCCCGTCCCGCCGAAGATGAGTCCTGGACCGGGCTGCGCGGGCGCGTCGGCGTTCTGCTTGATGAGGGCATGTGCGAGCGGCACGCAGGCGTGGCGCTCGATCCGGAAACGTGCCACGTGCTGCTGTGCGGCAACCCGGACATGATCGAGGACATGGAAGCCCGGCTGCAGCAGCGCGGCTTCCGCACGCACAGCGCCGCTGCGCCGGGGCAGATTCACTTCGAACGTTACTGGTAGCGGCGGCGGGGCGGTACCCCGGCCGGGTGTCGCTACTCCTTTGGCGCGGCGGTGGACCTGAGCAACTCGAGGGCGGCGGCGTCCTGCATGCGCGTCAGGTCGGTCCAGAAGGTGCCTTCGCCGGCAAAGATCAGGCGCACGGCTTCGGGCTGGAAACTCTGTGCGAACGTGTACAAGTTGTAGGCCGGTCCGCTGCCGAACGCGCGCACCAGCATGGTCCGGCCGTCGGCCTCGGCCTGGTTGTGCAGGCGCTCGACCTCGGCCTCGGCCCGGCCCAGTACGCGCGTCTGCTCGGCCTGCAACTCGGCGATCTGGCGGTCGATCTGGGCCACCTCCAGGTCGCGCTGTGCGTCGATCTCGCGCGCCAGCTTGTCGCCCTCGGCACGCGTCACCTCGACCTTGCGGCGTGTTTCGGCACTGATCTGCTCGCGCACAATCGCAATCCCGACGCGGGCGGCTTCCAGGTCGGCCCGCACGCGCTCCGATTCGCGTCGCTTCTGGTTGGTCAGATCCTCTTCCTTGGCGATGAAGCCGCGCTGGATAGTCTGCTTGAGGTTCAGCTCGTCGCCGACGGTGGCGGAACCGCCGCGCACCTCGATGTTCTGAATCAGGGCGATCAGGATTTCTATGTTGCGCTCCTGGCAGACGCGCTGCAGCGTTTCGGTCACGGCCTGCTGGTACAGCTCGCGCTTGTCGCCCTGGATGAAGTCGGTGCTGACGTACTCCGAGCCGATGTTGCGGCAGATGCTGCGGGTCTGTCCGAGGATGATCTCGCGGATCTTGTCCACGTCGCCGAAGCGGCTGATCATTTCGGGTGTGTGGGCCGGATGGCGGCCCCAGACGACCGTGACGTCGATCTCGATGGTGAAGCCGTCCGCGGAGGGGAAGTAGATATCGGTGGACAGGTTCGCGGTGCGGAACTGCGAGAGCTGGTTGTAGCCGATCTGCACGATCTTGACCTGGTGGACCTTGGGATTGACGTAGTAGATGCCGGGCTGGAGCACGTCCTTGAGGACGCCGCGCTGGCCTTCCTCGGCGAGCCTCTGCACGACGCGGGCGCGGCCCTTGATCGGTTCGCCGTCGGGCCCGATGCCAACCTCTTCGATGATTTCGTCGCCGGGCATGTCGCCGATCTGCGACGTCACGACACCCACGCAACCCAAAGGTATGACCACGGCCGGGACCGTTTCCACGCGGTAGGCGCGCGGATTCAGCCGGTAAGTGCCGGGCGTCAGCACGCGGCGCTGGATGCCCTGGAAGTCCTCGTCGACCACCTCAGCCTCGTGCGGCCAGGGCTTGCCGGCCAGGCTCGTCACGATGCCGACCTGCGGCCAGCGCCCCTCGATCGCGGGGATGCTGTAGTCCGGCTCGCCAGCCGCCCACACTTCGCGCCAGGTGGCCGGATCGCCGGCGGAAATCTCGACCAGCGGGTACTTCTCCAATTCCCACTTCCAGGGCCAGAAGAAGTAGCGCCCCGGGCCCAGCGCCTCGCGCTGGATGCCCTTCTGGCCGGGCTCGGCGATTTTCTGGCCGGCCGGCATGGGCGCCCCCGACTTCCGCACTAGCACCAGACATTCATCCGGCTGCACGTAAACGCGGCAGACCGTCCACGCGAAAGCCAGCCCGACCGCGGCCAGTATCAGTACGCTGCCAAGCAGGCTGCTGAGTAGTGCTCCGGCTCTCATGGCTGACCTCCTTCCTGCAACGGCGCGTCGGCTTCGTCCGGCGTGTCGGGCGGCATCGGCCACGGCGGCGCTGCGCCGGGCTCACCCCCGCCCGCGGCCAGGGAGCGGAAGATCTCCGCGAATGGCCCCTCCGTGCTGGCCAGCACGGATTTTATGGCCGGCCCAAGCTTCTGATAGTAGAAATGCTGGGCGTACGCGTCGCCGCCGCCGAAGGCCCGCACAGCCTCGGCCAGTGGTCGGGCCTCAGCCTCGTAGTGCAGCCGCAAGACCTCGGCCGCGGCCTGGCCGCGCGCCAGCAGGGCCGCGGCGGTCTCCCGCGCGGCCTCCAGCTCGAGGCGGGCGACCTCCAGGCGCTGGTTGGCCTGCGTCCGGGCGACGTCCTTCTCCTGTTCGGCCAGGGTTTTCACCGCTACAACGTCGCGCTCGGCCTCGCCGACCGCGAGCTTCTGCTTGCGCATCTCCTCCTGTTCGACTACCAGCGCCTCAGACTGGGCCACGTTGATTTCGTTTTCGTATTGCCTGATCTGCTGGTCGGCAACCTGGCGCTCGCTGATGGGGTTGGCGATTTCGGCGGGCGGTTCGATGCGCCGGATGGGTGTGGCCCGCACCTCGATCCCCTGCTGCGCGCACTGCGCGCGCAGTCCCTCGAAAAACGCGTTCTGAAACGCCGTGCGCGTGTCACCAGAGATGAACTCGCGGGCCAGGAGCTTGGAGCCCTCGATCCGCGAGAAGGAGCGGGCGTAGGGCAGAATCAGCTTCTCCTCGATGTCGCCGTGGTCGCCGATCGCCACCAGCACGTAGGGCGCCTTGTCCTGCTGGATGGCGTACTCGACGGTCGCATCGAGCGCGATCTCGAAGCTGTCCGAAGACGGGAAGCGAATCGCGTCCGCCCCGTGCAGATCCAGGGTGTGGCTGCGCACGTCGATCAGCTTGATCTGTCGCACGTATGGATTGTTATAGTACAGGCCCGGCGCCAGCACATCCGGCTGCACGCCGCGCTCTCCGGCCTGCACGACCCAGTCATTGGGGTTGGCCGGTTCGGTGCCGTGATAGAGCCGCTGCACACCCACGAATCCGGGCGGAATCCGCACGGGCGCGACCCGCTTGACCTCGTAGGCGAACGGGTTGATGTTGAAGCGGCCCGGCATCAAGACGTCCGCGAGCGGTCCGCGCTCGTCCGGAGCGGTGGCCACGATCTTGCCGGGCGTCAGCGGCTTGCCGTATTTCCGCACGAGGATCCCGACCTCTTCCTGGTCGATTACCACGGCCGGCGCTGTCACGCGTGACCACAAGAGCGGGTCACGGAAGTAGCGTCCTTCCGGCAGCACCGCGTACATAATGCCCTTGTAGCGCGTCGAGTCGGGCGGCTCGCCCAGCTCCTCGAGCAGCTTGGGGTGCAGCACGACCTGCCCGCGCACGGCCTCGGAGAGCTCGCGGCCGTCCTGGGTCAGCTCCGGCAGCGCGGCGCCGACCTTGCGGACGAGCACGAGTACCTGCCCGGCTTCGACTTCGACGCGCTGCACGCCCCACCAGTAGCAGAACCCCAACACGACCAGTACCGGAATGGACGCCAAGCCCATAAGCGCCGGGGATGGGCGCCTCGTGTTGAAGTGCCCCGGGCCGGCTCGTTGCCCGGGCGGCGGCGGTGTTATGACCATGATTGCGCTCCCGTTTGCTGAATTACTCGGTGTTGCCTCGCAACGCGGCCCCGCAGCGCGCACAGTAGCGCGCCCCGGCGGAGTTCTCGTGCCCACAAGCGCGGCAAGGGCCTGGACGGGCCGGCAGGCCGCCGGCGCCGCCCCGCGCGCAGCGCCGCCGGTTGCCGATCACGACCCACGCCCCTAGCGCCAGCAGCGCGCCCGTGACCAGGAATACAACCAGCGTGGCCGGACCTGTGACCATAGCGACACTCTCCGCGGGTAGCATACCATGCGGGGAGATTGTTGCAGTTAGAAACGCGGGCGTTATGTGGAATGTTCGGCACGGGCGGTGGGCAAAGCCGGCGGCTGCTAATCCGCCAATTCGAAAGCGGCCTGCACGGCCGCCAGAGCGCGTTCGGCCATCGTCGAGCGCACCAGCACGCTGATTACTATCTCGCTGGTCGATATGTTCTCGACGTTCACGCCCGCCGCCGCCAGGGCCCCAAACAGCCGGGCCGCCACGCCACTGTGCGACCGCATCCCCAACCCCACCAGGCTGAGGCGGGCCAGCTCGGTGTCCACCGCCACCTGCGCGCCCGGGCAGCGACTGGCAACCAGCTCGGCCACGGCCTGCCCCTCTCCGGTCGCCTCCCCGGCCACGGTGAACGCGATCTGCGTCTTGCGGCCGGCGTCGGACACCGTCTGAATGATGTCGTCCACGCTCACGTTCCGGCGGGCAAGCTGCGCGAAGATATCCGCCTCCATGCCGGCCTCGTTCGGCAGCCCGATCAGCGTGATGCGGCTTACGTCGCGGCGCAGCGTGCAGCCGCGCACGGCGAGGTCTTCCATGCCTGGTGTGGCGTCCATGATCAATGTTCCCGGATTGTCAGTGAAACTGCTGCGGACCCGGATGGGTACGCCGTAGCGCTTGCCGAGCTCGACGGCCCGGGCGTGGACGATCCCCGCGCCCAGGCCGGCCAGTTCCAGCATTTCGTCGTAGCCGATCTGCGCGATCCGCCGGGCGGTCGGCACCAGGCGCGGGTCGATCGTGAACACGCCGTCCACGTCGGTGTAGATCTCGCACACCTCCGCCCGCATAGCGGCGGCCAGCGCCACCGCCGTCGTGTCGCTGCCGCCGCGGCCGAGCGTCGTGATGTTGAAGTCCGGATCCACACCCTGGAAGCCGGCCGCGATGACGATCTTGCCCTGGTCGAGGAGGCGCCGGATGCGGTCAACGGCGATGGAACGAATGCGTGCCTCGGTGTGTCGGCTGTCGGTGACCATGCCGATCTGGGCGCCCGTCAGGCTGATCGCGTCATAGCCCGCCTCGTGAATCGCCATGGCTACCAGCGCGATGCTGACCTGCTCACCCGTGGCGAGCAGCATGTCCATCTCGCGTTTGGAGGGCCGGCGCGTGACCTCGGCCGCCAGTTGCACAAGCCGGTCGGTGGTGTCGCCCATCGCCGAGACGACCATGACGACCTGGTGCCCGCCCAGCATGGCCCGCACGGCGCGCCGCGCCGCCAGATGGACACGGTAGGCATCCGCCACGCTCGTTCCGCCGAACTTCTGCACAATGACCGGCACGTCTCGATCTCGCTGTCCTGCTCCGCACTGTCGCGGCCGGCAGTATACCCGCTTGTCCTCCTGGCGAGCGGCCGCTCACAGAATCAGCATTGCGTCGCCGTAGCTGTAGAACCGGTACCGCTCCGCAATCGCCGCCTGGTAGGCCGCCCGAATCAGCTCCGGGCTCGCCAATGCCATCACCAGCGCCAACAGCGTGCTGCCCGGCAGATGGAAGTTTGTCACCATGCAGTCCACGTGTCGGAACGCGTAGGGCGGGTAGATAAACAGGTTGGTCCAGCCGCTGGCCGGCGATTGACCTAAATCGGCCAGCGACTCGAGGACGCGCACGGCCGTCGTGCCGATCGCGATGATCCGGCGGTCGGCGGCCCGCACCTCCCGCAAGGTCTCCAGGGCCGCCGTGGGGGCCTCGAACCACTCGGCGTGCATGCGGTGCCGGGCGAGTTCGTTCTCGACGATGGGTGCAAACGTGCCCAGGCCCACGTGGAGTGTGACGTCAGCCCGGCGGACGCCGGCCGCGGTCAGCTCAGCCAACATCGCGGGCGTGAAGTGCAATCCGGCCGTGGGGGCCGCCACCGCGCCCAATTCGGTGGCGTAAACCGTTTGGTACCGCTCGCGGTCGCTTTCGTCCGGGGCCCCATGACGGCCGGCGGTGTCGGGCCGGATGTATGGCGGCAGCGGCGTCTGGCCGATCCGGCTCAGCAGGTCGATCGGCGTGACGGGCGGCCGCGGCCGGGTGAGCCACTCACCCCGGTCTGCGCGGTCGCACAACTCCAACTCAGTGTCCGTCCCTTCGCAGCGCAGGACGGCACCGGGGCGCAGCTTGGCGGATGGCCGCAGCAGCACGTGCCAGAGGTTGTCCTGCTCGCGCAGGAAGAGCGCTTCGACGCGCCCGCCGGTGGTTCGCCGGCAGAAAAACCGGGCCGGAATGACCCGCGTGTTGTTCAGCACCAGGGCGTCCCCAGGTGCCAGATACGCGCCCAAATCGCGGAAGTGGCGGTGTTCGATTCGGCCGGTCTTTCGCCAAAGGACCAGCAGCCGGGCGGCGTCGCGCGGTTCGGCCGGACGCTGGGCGATCAACTCGGGCGGCAGGTTGTACTGGAGCTCGTCGAGTTGCACTGCGGCCGCACCACGCCCCGTACAAAGGTCTACGAGATAACCTGGGTTCGCCAGGCCGCGTCGGGCGCGCGCATTCGGGTTGCGACCCGCGCGTGCCGGCGCCCGGCCGGTCCGGAATCCGTAGTAGAATAGGGGGCCCCTGTGCGGGGTGCCAGTCGAAGCGCGGCGGCGAGGGTGTCGAATGGGAGAACCGCCGGACGTCATTGTGCGTGGCCGTTGCGAGTGCGGTCGGCGTTATCGTGTTCGCAACGCGCGCGCGGGCGCGACCGTGCCTTGCCCGCAGTGCGGTCGGCCGATCAAGATCACCGCGGCCGACCTACGGGCCGCCAGCGACGCTGAATTGCAGCCGATCGAGTTGGACGTGCCGGGGGCCGCGGAGGCCATCCCGGTCGATGATGACACGCTTCGGCCGGCCGCGCCCGGCAGTCGGCCCGGCCTGACCGGTCGGCAGATATGGGTTCATGATGAGGCGCTGGCGGCTGACGCGCTATTCGGGGGTGCACTCTCCCGGGTCGGGCAGGTTCGCGACGCGGAGGCTGGTCGCACCCCGCGCGTGGTCGCCGCTCGCCCCATTCCAAACACACGGGCCCTGGTCCGCGAACTGCTGGCCGCCCCATACCTGCGCGGCAGCCTGGGCGACCTGGTGATACTGCTGGCCAATGTCCTCTTGTGCGTGGGGCCGGGGATTGGCGGGCGGCTGGTCGCCGAGCAACTGTCGGAACCGCTGTCCGGCGTGGTTGCCGCGACGTTCACAGGCTACATGGTGGTGTTTGCGGCCCACTTCATGTGGCGCACGCTGTGCCGGACGGCGCATGGGCAGAACGCCGTCCCGCTGCTCGATTTCCCGATGGGTCGCTGGAGCGAGCCGATAGTAGCGCCGCTCTACCTGGCTTGGGCGACGGTGGTGTGTGCAGTGCCGGCGGTGGCGGTCTGGTACTTCGTGCCGCTGGCGCTCGGGCTGCGGACGGCTCTGACCGTGGCCGTGGGTCTAACTTGCTCGCTGGCCTGGCCGGCGGTGGCCATCGCGGTCGGCTGCGGCAGTGGCACAGGTAGGTCGGCGGTGAGCGGGCGGGACAGTCTGCGTGCGTTCGGTCCGGCGTACTACCTGGCCTGGGGTGAGATTCTGGTCCTCACCGGCACCCTGCTGGGGGTCATCATGTTGGCGGAAGGGCTCCCGGCGACCTGGGCGGCCAGGCAATTGGCGCGCCCGGTGGTAGAATGGACCGCCGTCCTGTACATCGGCCACGTCATCTTCCGGATACTCGGGCTGCTGGCCCGGCGCGTGCCGCGGGTTCTGTAGTACCGAAACGGTGGGGCACGGGGGTGGGCCGGCCGGCTGGACGCCCCACCGGCATCACCGTTTATCGCCCGCGCGAAGTGGCCGGCCGGTGAGAACGCAAGTCTTCTTGTCAGAATGTCGATGCACGTTATACTCGGCCGATGAGCTCTCCGTGCGGACAAGGAGGTCTGCGGGCGATGAACATGCGTAGTCGTCACGTCCATGTCGCTGTGAACCTTGATCGAGTGCGCGCTGCGGCTGAGGCCATCCGGCAGACTACCGGTGTGCGCCTGGTCGCGGTGGTGAAATCCGACGCATACGGTCTGGGCGCCGTGGAAGTAGCGGCGGCCCTGGCTGATGTAGCCGACGAGTTCGCCTACTTTGACCTGAAGGAAGCCCGGGAGGTTGGTCGCCCGGGTGTGGTTCTCGGTCCCGCGGAAGGCGAGCCGGCCGAGTACCGCGAGCTGAACCTACGGCCCACCGTCACGAACCTCCAGGAAGCCGAACGCTACGCCGGCCTGGTCGTCGCGGTCGACGTCGACACGGGGATGCAACGTTTCGGGTGTGCCCCGGAGGACCTGGCCACGCTGCTGAAGCATTGCCACGCCGAGGATATCTACACGCACGCCGTGCAGCGGCCGGCCGCCCTGATGCTGCGCGACGTCTGCCGTAACACGTCGCAGTGGCTGCACGCGGCCGCGACCGCCTTGCTCGACTGCCCGGAGACCTGGCTCGACGGCGTCCGGCCGGGGCTGGGCCTGTACCGCGGCGCCGTCCGCGTGGCCGGACGGCTGCACTCGGTCCGGCGCACTGTCGGCGGTGTTGGCTATACGAACTTCGAATGTTCGCACGTTGGCATCATCCTGGCCGGCTACTTCAACCATGTGCGGCCCGGCCCGGTCGTCATCAACGGCCGGCGACAGCGCATCCTCGAAGTCGGCATGAATACTTCCTTCGTCTCGGTTGATCCGTCCGATGCGGCGGGGGACGAAGTCGTGCTGCTCGGCGATGGGCTCACTGAAGCCGAATTGGCCGCGCATTTCGGCTGCCGCGAGCATGAGATCCTGTGCCGCTACTGCGCGATGGGCCAGCGGGTCTATCAGCGGGTCCCGGCTGCCGCCGTGGCCGCGCCGCCGATGCGTGCGGTCGGTTCGGAGAGTCGGTAGGAGTCATAGCGGTCTGGGGGTTAGGTGTCCGTCTGGGGGCGTCATTGCTGACTCTTGGAGTCGGAAACCGGCACATGGTCGGCGCGCTCGGCAGGTCGTAGTTATCGGCCGCCCGGCGGATCGCGGGCCGCGATTCCGGGGGCGGTATCGAGTTTGCATAACACTACACCGATATCGCGGATGACGGTGCGCTACTGCGCGCGCCGGGCACCCGCGCGTAGCCCAGGAGCAACGCCATGGCGACGATAACTAGCGGTGTGGGGCTGTTTTCCGGCTTGGATTACGCTTCGCTGGTTGATCAGCTCATGCTGATCGAGGCCCGGCCGCGCGATCAGATCCTCGAGCGGGTAAGCACAATCGACGCGCAACGTACTGCATTTACGGAAATTTCTGCGCGTCTGACGGCCATACTGTCGCGCTTCACGACGCTGGCCCGGGTCAGTACTTTCAAGCAAACCGTCGGCACCACATCGAATCCGAGTGTGCTCTCGGTTAGCACGACGACCAGTGCCTTGCCGGGTTCATACAGTTTCACTGTCCGCAGTCTGGCCACGACACACCAGGTGGTCAGCCGCGGGTTCACCAGCGCCCAGGCCAGCTTGTCGGCGGGAACGGTGACGCTGGAATCCGCCGCGGCCAAGGTTGACCGCCAGACGCTGTTGGAGGAGCTGAACGGCTACACGGGGGTGCAGCGCGGCAGCTTCAAGATCATCGACGGTGAGGGCCAGGAAGCCACGATCTCGATCAATGACGCCCAGACGCTGGCAGACGTCATCGACCGCATAAACGGCGCGGGCATCGGCGTGCGGGCGGAGCTGTCCGGCGAGGGCATCACGCTCCAGGACACGACCGGCGGGAGCATGGGGCTGCGTGTGCGGGAGGTGAACGACGGCCGCGTGGCCGCCGACCTGGGATTCGCGCCGGGAAACACGTACTCGGCCGGCGGGAGTCTGGAGGGCTCTGCGCTGATGTACCTGGCGGGCACGACGCCGACGGCGGCCCTCAACGACGGCCTGGGCATTCGGCGGGCGTCGGCCGGCGTCGATTTCGAGATTCAGTCCAGCAGTATGTTCAGCGTGAAAGTGAGGCTGAGCGAGATCATCACCGATACGACCCGGCTCGAACGTCTTAATCACGCCACGGGCGTGGAGTTGGGGCGCATTCGCATCACCACCAACGATGGCCAGGCCACCGAAGTTGACCTGTCGGGAGCCCAGACCATCGGCGACGTCCGCAACGCCATTCAGGGGGCCGTTAGCGGCGTGACCGTTGTGATGGCCGGCAACCGGCTGACGGTAACTGACAGCACGACGCCGACGGGGGAGGCCGAGGGGGTCGGCCTGACGATCGAGGATGTGGAAGGCCACGCTGCCCGGGACCTAGGCATACTGGGCACCAGCACAGGCACGAAGATCGACGGTCGCAGCGTCCTGCTGGTGGACACGCTGGCCGATGTGCTGGCCGCGATCAACTATGGCGACGGCAACCAGTACGACGTCGATGGCAATCCGCTGATCGAGGCCCGCATCGACCCGACCAGCCGGCGTCTGATCATTCAGGACCATTCCGAGGGCTCGTTCAAGACGATCATCTCCGCCGGCAGCACGGCTTCGCAGGCGCTGACCGACCTGGGCTTTGCCGTTGGCGAATACGGCTTTGTCGGTGAGGGGGCCGAGATAACCGGCGAGCGCATCATCGGCGGCCTGGATACGGTCCTGCTCAGCACGCTCAACGGCGGCCAGGGCTTTTCCGGCGGCACGATCAACATCACCGCTAACGGCGCCAGCGTGGACGTGGACCTGTCCGGGGCCCAGACGCTGCGGGATGTTATCGAGCTGATCAACGCGGCTTCCTCCGCCGCCGGCCTGCAAATCGAGGCCGGCCACGACGGCACGGGCACGCGGCTGCAGATCACGAACCTGCTGGACGATGGCAGCCAGATCAGCGTCTCGGACGTGGGTGGGAACTTTGCCGAATCGCTCGGTCTGACCGGGACCGGCACGCGTCTGCAGAGCGACAACCTGCAGCGCCAGTACGTCTCCGAGAACACGCGGCTGGAGGACCTGCGGCAGGGGCGCGGCGTGGCGCTGGGCAAGTTCCGCATCACGGACGCGTCCGGCGGCATCGGCTACGTTGACCTCCGGACCGAGAACGCCAAGACGCTCCAGGACGTGATCGACGCCATCAACCGCCTGGCCACCGTGAACGTCGAGGCCCGCATCAACGATACCGGCGACGGTCTGGTGCTGATCGACAATTCCGGCGGCGACGGCCGGCTCAAGGTCACGGATGAAAGCGGCACCACCGCTCGCGACCTGAACATCCTGGGCGAGGCCGAGGCGGGCACGACGCAGATCGACGGCTCGTTCGAGTTCCGGCTCGAGGTCAACGCCGGTGACACCGTTTCCGACCTGGTGGCGCGCATCAACAACACCGGTTTGGCATCCGCCAGCCTGATCAACGACGGTTCGGCCGCGGCGCCGTACCGGCTGAACCTGCAGTCGCTGGTGTCCGGCACGGTCGGCGAGCTGATCGTCGATGGCGGCGCGACCGACCTGGGTTTCGGGACGCTCACGCGGGCGCAGGATGCGAGCGTCATGCTGGGCGGGTCCCTGGGCGGCGGTCTGCTCCTTACGAGTTCGACGAACACGCTGACCGACGTGGTCGATGGCGTGAGCATCACGCTGACGGGCGTCAGCGATGAGCCGGTGGACGTCACCATCGCGCGCGACGTGGACCAGTTGGTGGCGGCCATGGCCGGCCTGGTCAGCGATTACAACAGCGCGATCTCGCGCATTAGTACCTTGGACAGCTACGACCCGGATACGGAGACCAAGGGCATCCTGTTTGCTGACAGTACGGTCCGGACGCTTGAGTCACGGCTGCGGCGGGCGTTGTCCGGCACGGTGTCAGGCGGCACTCAGAGCACGTTCACCCGGTTGTCGCAACTGGGGGTGAAGTTCGGCTCGGGCGGGAAGCTCGAGTTCGACGAGGCGGCGTTTCGGGCGGCGTTCGAAGAGCATCCCGAGGAGGTCAAGCAGTTCTTCGCGGACGCTGAGACCGGGCTGGCCGTGCGGCTCAAGGACGAGTTTCAGCGCATGACCGAGACCGGCGGGCTCATCCAGCGGCGGGACAGCGCGCTCCTTAAGCAGAAGGAGCTGCTCAATGAGCGCGTCAGCCGGCTGAACGACTTGTTGACCCGGAAGCGTGAGCGGCTGCTGCAGCAGTTCTACGCCATGGAGAAGGCCCTGGGACAGCTTCAGAATCAGCAGAGTGCCCTCCAGAGCATCGCTCCGCTCACGACGAGCAGCGGTTGATGGGGCGGGTGTCTGCCCGTTGTCGGGCTCGGCGTGCTGCGGCGGAACCGGCGCCGGCTCGCCAGGAGCGGGCCGGCTAAATGACCCCCGCGCCTCAACCGATACAGCGGACATGAGCTACGGACCTGACGCATCGAAGGAGTACCTGCGGAGCGCGGTGCTGACCGCGAGCCCCGAGCAGTTGCAGCTCATGCTGCTGGACGGCGCTATTCGCTTCACCACCCGCGGCCTGGAGGCGCTGCGCCAGAACCAGCTCGAGGCCATGTTCAACGCCATGGATCGCGCCCAGCGCATTGCCCTGGAGTTGGGCAACGGTCTGCGCCGCGAGGCCAATCCGCAGTTGTTCGACCAGATGGTGGCCGTGTACGACTTCGTATTCAGGCGGCTGGTCGACGCCACCATGCAGCGTGACGTACAGGCGGCCGAGGAGGCCCTGAAGATCCTGCGGCACCAGCGCGAGACCTGGGCCATCCTGGCCGAGAAGGTGAAGCAGCATCCCCAGCCGGAAGCGGCCGGCAAGGCGCGACCGGGCGAGGTGGGGGGGGAGGTCGAGGAGTCGCGCTTCGTGGCGGAGGGTTGACGGGCCGCCCCGGTTGCAGCCGCGGGCTTGAGCCCGCTGGCCGCCGCGCATTTCACCCGCCGCATGCCGATATTATCGCCCGCTCACTCGACACAATCGCGATGCTTGGCTATATTCCCGCCCCAAGGAGCGCGGCAGAAACCGGTCAAGAGGGTGTCGCATGTCTGACATCTGCAACGTCGCATTGCTTGGCCAGAAATTCATGGGCCGGGCCCACAGCAACGCGTACCTGAAAGCCGAGCGTTTCTTCAACCTGCCGATCCGGCCCGTGATGCACACGATCGTCGGGCTGGACCTGATATCGCTGGCGCCTTTCGCCGACCGCTGGGGCTGGCGGAACTACAGCACTTCCTGGAAAGAGATTGTCAAAGCGCCGGAGATTCACCTGGTCGACGTCAGCACGCCGAACTACATGCATGCCGAGCAGGCGCTGGCCGCCGTAGCCGCCGGCAAGCACGTGGCCTGTGAGAAGCCGCTGGGCGCGACACTCCGCGACGCCAAGGCGATGAAGAACGCCGCCGCCCGGTCCCGGAAATCCAAGACGTTCGTGTGGTTCAACTACCGGCGTTGCCCGGCCGTGGCGTTGGCGCATCGCATGGTGCGCGCCGGCGAGCTGGGTCGCATTTTCCACGTCCGAGCCAGCTATCTCCAGGACTGGGGCCGCCCGGACACCCCGCTGAGCTGGCGTTTCCAGAAGAAGTACTCCGGCTCCGGGGCGCACGGCGACCTGAACGCCCACATTGTTGACATGGCGCGTTTCATCACGGGCGATGAAATCGTGGAGGTCAGCGGTGCCATCAGCGAGACTTTTGTTACCGAGCGAGCGCTGCCGCCTTCGGCCGCGCGGGCGGCCCATGGTTCGCGCTCACGCCGCCGGAAGGATGTTGACAAGGTTGACGTCGATGACGCGGTGCTGTTCCTGGCCCGCTTTGGCGGCGGCGCGGTCGCCAGCTTCGAGGCCACGCGCGTAGCCGCGGGCAACCAGAACAACAACCAGATCGAGCTGAACGGCGAGCTCGGGTCGCTGCGCTTCGGCTTCGAGGACATGAACATCCTCTGGTATTACGACGCGCGCGAGGAGCGTCGGACCGCCGGCTGGCGGCGCATCATGTGCACGGCTTCCGGGGTTCACCCGTATGGCGGCGCCTGGTGGCCGGACGCCCACATCATCGGCTACGAGCACACGTTCGTGAACATGGTGGCGGACATGATGGCGGTCCTGGCCGGTGAGGAGCCGATCGTGCCGCTGCCGGACTTCGCCGACGCCTACGAAACGCAGCGCGTGTTGGAAGCGGCCATGCAGGCCGCCAAGCACCGCTCAGCGGTCAAGCTCAGCGAGATCAAGTAGCCCGCCGCGGCCGGCACCCCCCCGCGGTTACGGCACCTCGATGTGGTCGAGCACGTGTCGGACCACGTCGTCGCTGGTCTGCTCCTCCGCCTCGGCCTCGTAGCTCACGATCACGCGGTGGCGCAGGATGTCCGGGGCGATGTCCTTAACGTCCTGGGGCGTGACGTAGCCGCGGCCGGCCAGGAAGGCCATGGCGCGGGCCCCCAGGGCCAGGTAGATCGTGGCACGCGGGGAGGCGCCGTATTCGATCCACTCGGCGACTTTCAGGTTGAACTCGGCGGGTCGCCGCGTGGCCTGCACCAGCGCGACGATGTAGTCCTTGATCTTGTCGTCCATGTAGATTTCGTCGACGACCTTGCGGGCCGCGAAGAGCTCGCGTGGCTCGATAACGGCATTGATAGCCGGCACGCCGCGGTGGGTGGCCATGCGGTCGAGAATCTGGCGTTCTTCCGCAGGCGAGGGGTAGTCGACGAGCAGCTTGAGCATGAAGCGGTCCACCTGGGCCTCGGGCAGGGGGTAGGTGCCCTCCTGCTCGATGGGGTTCTGCGTGGCCAGGACGAGGAAGGGCTGTTCGAGCGGGTAGGACTCGCCGCTGATGGTGACCTGGCGTTCCTGCATGGCCTCCAGCAGGGCGCTCTGCACCTTGGCGGGGGCCCGGTTGACCTCGTCGGCCAGCACGATGTTGGCGAAGATCGGCCCTTTCCTCACGGCGAAGCTGCCGTCCTGCGGCTGAAAGACCAGGGTGCCGAGGATGTCGGCGGGCAGCAGGTCGGGCGTGAACTGGATCCGCTGGAACCTGGTGTTGATGCCGCGGGCCAGACAGGCGACGGCGGTCGTCTTGGCCAGGCCCGGCACGCCTTCCAGCAGGATGTGGCCGTCGGAGAGCAGGCCGACCAGCATCTTCCGGAGCAGCTCCTCCTGGCCGACTATCACGCGGCGGATCTCGGTCAACAGCCGGTCGAAACCGGCCTGATGCTGACGAACGAGTTCGCCAATCTGCTGCACCTCGACATGCGTAATAGCCATTCGCGACATCCTCCATATTCGACCGGCCGGCCCCAGGCGGCCGCCCACTGCGGCAAGCTACCGCCGGCCCGTACAAAATCAATGCCCCCATGCCTGTCAGGGACGCTCGGGCAGCGTTTCGCCGGTCAAGATCGGCCGCCGGATTTGTCAGTCCTTGGCCAGGCGCGGTCCGCGCTGCTGCGTGCCTTCCTTGCCGACGCGCCGGGGCGTGCTAAACTTGTCGCGGAGAGCAGATGCGCAAGAACTACATTCTCGACGCGAACGTGCTGTTGCACGACCCTCGGTCGGTCTTCCAGTTCGCGGACAACACGGTCATCATCCCGGTGGGGGTTATCACGGAGATCGATCGCTTCAAGAAGGAAATGACGGCCCGCGGCTATAGCGCCCGCGAAGTGGTCCGTGTGCTGGACGGGCTGCGCGCCGGGCAGAGCCTGGCGACCGGCGTGGCGCTGGAGGCGGGCGGCACGCTCAGGGTCCACTGTGGGCCGGACGCCCTGGCGGCGGAGGAGCACGGCCACGCCGACCGGGAGATCCTGTGCGTGGCGCAGCAGGTGGCGGCGGCGGAGCCCGGCACCCCGGTGATCATAGTTTCCAAGGACATCAACCTGCGGGTGCGGGCGGATGCGGCGGGCTTGCGGGCCGAGAACTACGAGTCGGACCACGTGCATCTTTCCGACCTGCGGTCCGGACAGGTCGAACGCCAGGTTGATGCGGAGCTGCTGGAGCGGCTGCGCGCGGATGGGCGCGTGGATTGGACGGACGGGCGCCTTTCGCCGAACGAGTACCTGTTGCTGCGGCCGGGCGGTGAGGCTCGTGGCAGCGTGCTGGCGCGGGCGACCGATACGGCGACCGCGGTGCAGCGGCTGCACGAGGCCCGCGACGGGCTGGTCGGCGTCAAGCCGCGGAACAAGGAGCAACACTTCGCGGTTGACGCGCTGCTGGACGAGCACCTCCAGCTCGTGACGCTGATGGGCAAAGCCGGCACGGGCAAGACTTTGCTGGCTGTGGCGGCGGCCGTCCACCTGGCGCTCAAGAAGAAGCGCTATCGCGGCGTGCTGGTTTGTCGGCCGAATGTGCCGGTTGGCCGCGACCTGGGCTATCTGCCGGGCGACATCAGCAGCAAGTTGGCGCCCTGGATGAAGCCGATCGTTGACACGGTCGAGTACCTGTTCGACACGGGCGGGTCTATCAAGGGTCACAAGGACTGTGCCAGCCTGATCCGGGCGGGGCTGATTGAGATACAGCCGTTGACGTATATCCGGGGCCGCAGCATCGCGCGGCGGTACGTGGTGATTGACGAGGCCCAGAATCTCACGCCGCTGGAGATCAAGACGGTGATTACGCGCATCGGGCGCGACGCCAAGGTCGTCCTCACGGGCGACGTTTACCAGATCGACAACCCCTACGTCGATGCCGAGAGCAACGGTTTCACCTACTTGGTGAACCGCTTTCGCGACCAGGGCATCGCCGCGCATGTCGAACTGCACAAGGGCGAGCGCAGCCCGCTGGCGGAGTTGGCGGCCAATCTCTTGTGAAGCGCAGACGTGCCGACGGTTCCGGGGGCTATTCCTGGGCCCCCGGGCAGTGCTCGCGCTCGAAGTCGGAGATCATGTCCACGCGGCGTTTGTGGCGGCCGCCCTCGAATTCGGTCTCCAGCCAGACGCGCACGATGCTCTGCATCAGCGCGTCGCCGACCAGGTCGGCCGGCAGACACAGGACATTGGCGTCGTTGTGGCGGCGCGCCATCTGGGCGGTGAGTTCGTCGTGGCACAGCGCGGCGCGAATCCCCCGTACTTTGTTGGCCGTGATGGACATGCCGATGCCGCTGCCGCAGAAGAGGATTCCCCGGGCGGCCTCCCCATTTGCCACGGTCTGGGCGACCGTGAAGCCAATGTCGGGGTAGTCGCAGGACTCGCCCGTTTCGGTACCGTAGTCGACCAGCTTCATGCCCATCTCAAGCAGCAGGGCCTTGATGCGTTGCTTGGCCTCGTAGCCGCGATGGTCGCTACCAATTGCGATCTTCATCCAGGAACTCCTTTAGCCGGGCCGCGACCGCGCGCTCGATGTGCGCCGCACAATAGCGGTACTCTTCGGGGCTGCCGCCGATCGGGTCGGACACCGGTCCGGCCGGATCCAGCAATTCTACCCGCCCGGCCGCTCCCGGCACCATAGCCAGGACGGCAGTGCGATGCTCCGGCGACATGGCGTAGATGCGCTCGGCCTGCTGGATCAGCTCCACCGTCAGCGGCCGCGAGCGGTGCTCTCCGAGGTCAACGCCGCGCCGGGCCATCTCGTCCAGCGAGCCGCGCGAGGCGGCCCCTCCGGGCGGAGCGAACGTGCCGGCGGATGCGACTTCGTAGCCGGCCAGGGGCAGCTCTGCCAGCGTACACTGCAACTGCCGGGCGAGTTGCTGCCGAAACATGTGCTCGGCCATTGGCGAGCGGCACGAGTTGCCCGTGCAGACCATCAGCACGAGGCTGCGGGCCAGTCGCCGCAGCGTGCGTTCGTCCAGCGCCCCGGGCCGCTGCACGGCCCACTCGTGGCCGCGCACTTCGACCACGGTCGAGGCCGCGTTGAAACGCGTGCGGGCGGCGTCAATGGCGAACTCCACGCGCCCCTCCATGGCGCGCAGCGCGGCGGCGAAGTCCGTCGGCGGGCGCAAGCCGCGTGCATTGGCACTGCTGGCCACCACCGGGACCTGCGCCTCGCCGAGCAGCCGCTGGGCCACCGGATGATCCGGAAAACGCAGAGCCACTTTCTGCTGGTGGTATATGTTCGCCAACTCGGACGGACCGCATTGCTGCCCGACTTCGGTGGCCTCCGGCCGGTCCTCATGTCCGACCAGCGTGAGCGGTCCCGGCCACGCCTTCCGCGCCAAGCGACGGAGTACGGGCGACGGTGATATGAGATAGCGACCGGCATCGGCCCGTCGTCCCAGGTGCACCGTGAAGGGCCGCGCCGCGTCGGCGTTCTTCAACTCGCGCAGCCGCGTCATGGCTTCCGCATGCAAGGCGTTCGCCGCCACACCGTAAACGGTTTCGGTCGGGAACAGGACTAGTGCGCCGGCCCGCAAGGCGGCCGTTACCTCGCCGAGTGCGGCGGCATAAGCGTTTGTATCAGAAGAGTTTATGATCTTGGTCGGCATCCACAGCTTCCGCGCCCGACGAGGATTGTCACCGCCCACGTCACCCATGTCAACCGCGGAGCGGCGTACTTCATGACCGCCTTGCGATCCTCAACACTTTCGTGTACATTTCAGGATTCTAACTGGTAGACTCGGAGAAGACCGACGATGGATATCGCCCCTGGTACGACAGTCTGTGTCGAGATCACCGCCCCGCCCACTGCCGCGGCGGCCCGCAAGACGCTCACGCGCGTGGCCTGCAAGGATCCCGCCGTCGCGCGTCAGATTCGCAGGCGCAAGCAGCAGCGGCCCTCTCTGGAGACTTGGCAGCGTGGCGGCCGCATGTGGCGGCATCGCATGAAGTCGCACCCGCCCATTTCCCTCCAGGCGGGGGCGAAGTACACGCTGCGGGCGACGCTGGACGTCATCCGCGACTTGGAGAGCGTCGGCACCTGGGTCAAGGTGTCGCCCGTCTAGCGGCGAGTGCCGATGCAGCGCGCGGGTCGGCGGCGGCGGCGCGCGCGAGTCCCACCACGCGGTGGGTGCGGTCGGGGGTGCGATCACCTGCCCAAGGCCATCTGGGCCAAGTCAGAAATTCACGTCGAGGGCGAATTCCGCGGCCAGAGAACGCGCCTGTTGTACGGGGACAAGTGGGTTGTCGCTGATCTTGGTTACGAACAGGGGTTCCGGGCCGACCAGATTGAGCGGTGGCGGGCGGGAGCGGTCGGGCTCCATCCCCGGCACGCGCAGCAGGTGGCCGCTCCAGTTACAGACATAAGCCCCCGGGTCGTGAGCGGCGTCAAACGGTACGCGCGCGCCTACAGCCGGACCCCTGCGTCGCGCTGAGTTGCGTTTCACGTAGTGCTCGATTGCCATGGGCCACATCCTCCATGAAAGCGTCCAGGCGAATCGACAAACCGGACATCACAGGTCGCAACCCTGATTCGTCACGACGGCTTACCCGCGTGGCGTGATTTCAAGGGAATGCGACTCAGCGGCTGGCCAAGCCGAATGCCGATCTGGAAAGGCATGGGCTTGGACCAACTGCCAAGTCGCATCCCAAGTTGCTTCTCGCCCTTTCCTTGATGCAGACCGCCGGCCGAACCGCCAACGGACGGCGCGAGACGGCGGTCGAGTGGGCCACACGGTCTTCCCAACCACAACCCCGGCGGCGAGCGGCCTTGTCGCACCGGTGCCGTCACGTAGCACCGGTTTGGTTCCGCCACGTAACCGTCGCGGCCTGCCCAACGCTGACGCAAGGCAATCATCCGGGCTATGCACAGCCCGACTTGGTACTTCACAATCAAGAAGTGATCGCCGACGCTCACATGCGAAAATGCACTATAAGTCTTCCACACGGTCGCGCTGTTGTCAAAAGATTCTTGCGCGGTTACAGCGCTAGGCCTGCAATGCGCGCCTTGGTGGGATCGGCGGGCGCGAAGTGGCCGCCGGATCGGGCTAGAAGTTGATATTCAGATGGTACTCGTGGGCAATACGTTTGGCCTGTGAGAGCGCAATCTGCGGATCGTTGCTGATCTTCGTCAGCGTCAGCGGCTGGGTGCCAACGATGTTCAGAGCCGGGGCGCGGCCCTCGACCAAGGCCTGCTCCGTGACGCGCAGCAAGTGGCCGCTCCAGTCACACACGTAAGCCCCCGGCGTGCAGAGCACATCGAACGCTATGGTCGTGCCCGGCGCGGGCAGATGCGACTTCTTCGCCGTCATTTCCCCGGTACCAAGAGCCATCGTAACTCCTCCTTGCGTCAATCGGCGTTCCTTGCTTGTGCGAACTTCACTCGGCTTGAAGTTAAGGGCGGCGCACGGTTTGCGCGGACCACCAGCCTCAGATGCCTGATTGTATTATCGGTCGGCTTGATGGCCGCCTTGAATCAGCGGCGCGGTCGCTTCGCGACCGATCCGCCGCCCCGCGCGTGGGCAAAGCAGGCGGGATACTCCGATAGGTCAGAAGGAGTCCGCGGCAACGGACGCCCTGGCGCCGGACGGCCGGGTTCGGCTCGGCGGACGCAAGGGATGCTATGAGCGCTGTGGGTGCGACGCGACCGATCGGGCGGCTACCAGGGCGCGAGCGCTTCGTGGAAAGCATGGCTGCTGCTTCGCTGCAAATCATCAAGGACTGCGACGGAAGCTCGGGTGAGGCCCTGGCAGCGCTGCGAAGCTGCTACCTGGGGAACCTCGCCGCGTTGTACGGCCTGTATCCGGATTTCGCCGCCCGTATCGATGCCATGCCGTTCGCGGCCTGCCCCCGGCTGGAGCCGGCCCGCGACGGACGGTTTACCGCCAGTGTCGCGGCCGACAACGGCAAGCCGGTGTACCTGCACAGCCGCTACCGGCCGGGCGAGGAAGCGGCCCAGTTCGTCAGTGCACAGAAGGACGCGGCTGCGGATGGCCGGTCGGGCGATGGGCCGGAGCGCGACGGTCGGAGCTTCCTGGTCAGCGGTGTTGGGCTGGGCTACCACCTGCTTGAACTGAACCGGCAGCACGATAACCCGTTGTTGATAGTTGCCGAGGATGACTTCGGGCTGATCAAAGCGGCGCTGTGTGTCTCGGATCTTTCGGGTCCGATCAGGGAGCGGCGCCTGCTCTTTCTGACTTCGACCGACAAGGGGCAGGTGCACCAGCTCCTGCGGCCGTGCAACGCGGATGTGTTGCTGGGTTTGCGGTTTGTGACGCTGCCGCACGCCGCCCGCTGCCATGTCGCGTTTCACGAGGAGATACGCAAGCTGCTGGGTGATTTCGTCACATTCGCGCGGCTGCAAATGGTGACGCTGCTTCGAAATGCCCGGATCACGTGCAAGAACATGCTGTTCAACATGCCGACATACGTGTCCCGGCCGGGGGTCGAGGTGCTTGCCGGCCGGGGTCGAGGATATCCAGCCATCCTGGTTGCGGCGGGGCCGTCGCTGGCGCGCAACATAGACCAGCTTGCTGAGCTGCGGCGCTATGGAGTGCTGATCGCCGTCCAGACGGTCTTCAAAAACCTGTTGGCGCGGGGCATAGAGCCGCACTTCGTGACCAGCCTCGACTTCCACGAAATCTCCGCCCAGTTTTTCCGGGGGTTGTCGGATGTTGGCGACTGCGCGCTCGTTGCCGAGCCGAAGGCGACGTGGCACGTGATGGACGCTTATCCTGGCCGCAAACACCTGTTGCATAACGATTTGTACGATCGGCTCTTGCAGGATGCAGCTCCGGAGCGGGGGCGGATCAAGCCGGGCAGTACGGTGGCACACCTGGCCTTCTACTTGGCTGAATACCTGGGCTGTGACCCGATCATCCTGGTCGGGCAGGACCTGTCGTTTACCGAGGGGCTCTACTACCCGGCCGGGATGCCGATCGAGCAGATCTGGCAGCCGGAACTGGGCCGGTTCTACACCGTGGAGATGAAGCAGTGGGAGCGGATTGTCCGGGCCCGCCATGTCCTGCGGAAGGTCAAGGACATTCACGGTCGCGAAACGTACACGGATGAGCAGCTCTTCATCTACGCCGAGCAGTTTCAGAGCGATTTTGCCGGTTCGGCGGCGCGGGTCATTCACGCGACGGAGGGTGGGATGCGGCTGGCCGGCACGGAGGTCCTGACGCTGCGGGAGGCCGCGGAGCGGTTCTGCACGCGGCCGCTGCCGGAGGATCTCTTCGCGACGGGCCGCACACCGACGGGCGGGACGGCAGTCGCCGGGGCGCGCCAAGCGCTGGGAGAGCAACTCGAGCAGGTGCGCGCGGTCAAGGAGATTGCCCTGGAGATGCGCGGGCTGCTGGCCCGGCTGGCGGGGTTGTTCGACCAGCCGAACGAGTACAACCGCGTGGTGGTGCGCGTGGACGACCTGCGCACGCGCATCCAGCATTTCGAACGGATTTACGGCGTGGTGACCGGCGTGGCACAACTGGCCGAGTTGCGGCGCTACTCGGCGGACCGCCGCATCGGCGACGGCGAGGTCGATACGGTGACCACGGCGCGCCGGCGATTGCAGCGTGACCGCGAGTTCGTCGACGCGTTCATAGAAGGTTGCGAGTACTTGGAAGGCGTGATCCCTGAGGCGCTGGAGCGCTGGCGTGAGGCGGATTCATGAAGATCGTGGCGGCCGTCTTCGCCGACTTCGAGCAAACCTTCCTGGGCGGACCGTCCCAGTTATGCGCGCCGCTGCACGGACGCACGGTCCTGGCGCGGACGCTTGGGCGGCTGATGAGCGTTACAGGCCTTGCGGGGCGCTGCCTGTACGTGCAGCCGCGCGACGAGGCGGCCGCGAAAGCCGCCGTTCAGGACCTGGCCCTGGCGGATGCGGTGGACGTGCTGCCGCTGGACGACGGCGTGCGGCGCCGGTTGAACCTTTTGCGCAGCGCGCGGAAGTGGAATTTGCAGGCGTGGCGGGGCAGCCCGTTGGGAACGACCTGGTTTGATGAATTCGTCGAGCCGCTGCGCGTGGCGCGGGTGTTGGAGCGGTGCGGCGGCGATGCCGTGTTGTGCCTGGACGGTCACCAGCCGCTGCTGGACGTGGCTGTGACCAACGGCATGTTGGCCAGGCAGCGCGACTGTCGGGACGAGGCCGACCTGGTGTTCACGCAGGCCGCCCCAGGGTTGGCGGGCATTTCGCTCAGTCGCGAGATCGTGCAACGGTTGCTGGAGCAGGATATTCCGTTGGGGATTCTGTTGGCATACCGGCCAGAGCTCGCGCGCGGCGACCTCATCAACCAGCCCGCCTGCTACCAGGTGGACCCGGCCATGTGCCAGACGCCGGGCCGCTTCACGGCCGACACGCGGCGTTCGCGCGAACTGCTCTCCGCGGCCCTGGCGGAACTCGGGAACGAGCCTGATACCGGTGACCTGTGCGCGTGGTTCAGCCAGCCGGCAAACGGGCCGGCAGGGCGCCTGCCGCTTGAGGTCGAGCTTGAACTGACTACGGATGACCCGCTGCCGGACACGACTTTGCGGCCGCGCGGGGCCCGGGTGCCGGCACGATGCCTGCGGGATCTCGACACGGTTACGCGCTTGGGGGAGGAACTGGCTGAATATGACGACCGGCTTGTGGTTCTGGGCGGGCATGGAGACCCGCTGGCACACCCGGAGTTCGCCGAGGTATGCCGCCGGCTGAGGTCGGCGGGCGTGTGTGGATTGGCGGTGGTCACGCCGCTGGTGGAGTTGTCCGACGAGAATCTCGAAGCGCTTCTGGTGAACCAGGCTGACATGTTGCAGGTTCGCGTGGACGCCGGCACACCCGAGACTTATCAGACGTTGCACGGGGCGGATTGCCTGGAGCGCGTGCTGGCGAACTTGGCGCGGATCGAGGAACAGCGGCGGGCCCGCCTGTCGCCGCAGCCGATCATCGCGTGCAGCCTGACGCGCTGCGCCGCCACGCTGGGGGAGCTGGAGACGTTCTATGACCGCTGGATCCCGGCGACGGGCTGGGCCGTGATCGAGGGGTACAACGACTACTGCGGGGCGCTGCCGCCTGACACGCTGCTGCCGACCAAGCCGGCGCTGCGTGAGGGTTGCCGGCGGCTGCGAGCGCGGCTGATGCTGCTGGCCAATGGGCGGGTGGTACTGTGCCAGCAGGACTTCCGGGGCCAGCACGAGCTTGGCCGATGGGACACGCAGTCATTAGAGGACGTCTGGTCGGGTGGGGAGTTGGCCGGGGTGCGCACCGCCCACGCTGAGCTGGCGTTGGCCGGGCTGCCGATGTGCGGGCGTTGCACCGAGTGGTACCGGCCTTGAGCGGGCTGGCGGTGTCGTGCTCGGGAGCGCGCACGGGGAAGTTGGTGGGCTTGGCCGAACGGCGCGTTTTGCTGTTGAAGGACACTGATCGATTCGATATGATCACATAGGCTGAGAAGTTGGTGTCGGCTACATCCATTATTGCCGGCGCCGGATGCACTTATCTCGTTCATACCCTTCATACTCAGCCGACAATCTGGTTGCGGTTAAAGGGCGTTTGGCAGCGTCGCGGGCTCGCCTTATACTCGCAGGCGCAGGTCGTTGCGGTGCCGGAAGGACGAGGGTGTGCCGTGGCGGACACCATCAAGTGCAATTGCAGTCATTGCGGAGCCAAGTACCGGCTTCCGGTAGAGGCGCAGGGTCGCAAAGCGCGCTGTAAGCGTTGCGGCGAGACCTTCGAGGTGCCGCGCGCTGACAGCCTGGAAGACACGATCTTGAGTTGGCTCACGCCGGCCGACGAGGAGGATGTGGACGTTCCGCAGCCGCGCGTGATCAGCATGCCGCGCGAGCCGGTGGACGAGGAGACGAAGAAGCGGGCGCAGGGGCCGATCCGCATGAAGTCCACCCCGGCCGATCAGAAGGCGAAGGCCGAATAGGGCGTTGCCGTGGTTGGACGGACAGGCGGCGCGCGTTCCGTAAGGTAGGGGTTTGGGGTAGGTAACCGCGCGACTCTTCGGTTTGCATGCGGTCCGGGCCCGCGGGCGGGCACCGGACGGGTGTCGAGCCGCGTTCGCTACGGGCAGGGGGCGCAGCCACCTTCAGTCAGACAGACGACGAACGGGTCGATATCGAAGGCGTTGACGAGGCCGTCACAGTTCACGTCCGCCAGCATCAGGTCGCATTCCGGGAATGCCAGGGCGTATTGCTCCGGGGCCGTCAGGGCAAGCACGAACGGGTCGATGTCGAAGGCGTTGATGAGGCCGTCGCAGTTCAGGTCGGCGCGGATTCCGATGGTTATGGTTTGCACGCCCTGAGACGAATTGCCGCACAGGTCTGTGGCGGTCCACGTTCGGATGATCTGGTTGCCCGCCATGGCGTCCTGGTGGGTCAGCAGCGGATCAGGATCGCAGTTGTCCGTCGCGCTGGCCTGGCCGGTGAACTCCGGCGTGGTCGGTTCGCCGGGCTGGAGGGAGATATCCGGCGGCACTTCCAGTTGCGGCGGGGTGATGTCGAGCATGGCCAGCGGCAGGTTGAAGCAGGCGGGGATGACCGGGAAGCCCAGCTCGCGCGCCAGCCGCGTGATGGGATAGTGCTCGCGGAAAGCCAGCAGGTCGAGTGCCTGGCAATCATCAGCGACGACGGTGAAGGTGATCCAGGCCATTACAACCGGGGCGGTCGTGCCCGTGGCGCCGTCGGGGATTCCGACGGCGTAGTCGATATGCCCCAAGAACTCGTCGACAAGCTCGTAGATTTCGCGTTCGAATGGGTTTTCCGGGTCGGTCCCGTCGGCATCACCTGGTTCGATACTGACGAAAGCAAGCCGGGCGGTGTCGTAGGCGAGGAAGAACTGGCCCCCGACGATGATTTCTTCGATGTCGCCCAGGTGGACGGCGACGACGATCTCCTCCGAGAAGCACTCGCCGTCAGATCGCAGGTTGAGCTTGTAGAGCTCGCACTCATCGGGGATGCCGTTGTCGTTGAGATCGAGCGACGTGCCGGCGGCGATATCCTCATGGTCCGGGATGCCGTTCTCGTTGCAGTCGTGCCATAGCTCATAGGCGCCCAGGTCAACGATCGGCGGCGTGCCGGTGCCCGTGTCCGGGGTGTAGGGGCAGTCCACGAAGCGCGCGTAGCCGTCGAGATCCACGGCTGTGTAAGTTACTACAGCGCTGTTCAACCCGGCGTCGACGCAGGGCGACCCCAACAGCAGGCGGTAGTTGCCGTCGATCCAGATGTCATCGGTCGGGTTGCCGGGCGTGCCGGCGTCGTCCCAGTGGCCCGGCGCGGTGAAGAGCGGGTCGGCGTCAATCATGCCGGCGCCCCAGATGAGCGTGGCGTCGGGTGCCACGTCAATGTCGTCCTCGCCGCCGTCGAGGTTGGTGTGGGAGAGTGCCAGCTGGGCGCCGGTGCCGACGGTGATCTGCGGCCCGAGCGGGGCCTCGTTCTCCCAGATAATGCAGTTATCGATTAGCCAGTTGCCGTTAAGCACGATGTAGATTGCGCCGCCGGTGGCCGTGGCGCGGTTGCCGTGGAGGACGCTGTTGACGAGTCTTACGAGCGTGTAGCTGAAGCTGGCGCCGCCGCCGGTCGCGGCCGTATTGCCGGCGACGACGCAATTGACAACCGTGAGGTCGCCGGATTCGCAACAGATCCCGCCACCCTGAACACCCGCGCTGTTGCCCGTGATGATTGAGTTGAACACCGTGCTAGCGCCGTGCATGAAGCAGATGGCCGCGCCGGTGCCGCCGGCGCTGTTCTCGACGAACGTGCAGCCCTTAACGGTGAGGTTGGCGATGTGACCATGAATGGCGCCGCCGTTTAGGTTCGAGGCGTTGCCAATGAACTGGCAGTTGAAGAACCGGGCCGAGGAAGCGGAGGCATAGACGGCGCCACCGAGCGCCTGGGCCGTAACGGCCTGGTTGGCGGTGAATACGCAGTTGATGAAGGTGGGGCTGGAGAAATAGCACCAGGCGCCGCCGCCGCGCGTTTCACTGCCGTTGGTTATGGTGAAGCCGTCGATTACCGAATCGATGGTCTCGCCATCGTCGAGCGTGAACGCACGGCCCACCCCCTGACAGTCGATGATGCAGGTTTCCGGGCCGTAAGTGGCCCGGACGGTAATGGCGCGACCGTGCAGCGTCAGGTTCTTGTTGCCGGCACCGGTGTAGGTGGCCGGCGCAACGGTTACCAGGTCGCCGGGCAGGGCTATGTCGATACCGGCTTGAATGGTGCGTTTCGGGCCACAGACGGTGCCGTTCCACTCCTCACACAGTCCGGTCCAGGCGTCGTTGCCCGATACACCGTTTACGTAAATGGTGCGCGCGACGCCGGGCAGCGCCAGGAATCCCAAGATCAGCCAGGCTGTGCCAAGTCTGGTCAGCAAGCTGAGGCCTCGCTACTGCCGGCGCTACTTACCCGGCGGCGCCATCGAGCGCCTTGGATCGCCAGAAGGGCAACCATGAACAGACCAAGGCCACCGGCTTCGGGCACAATAGTTATGCTGACAGGCGGTCCGATATGGCCCAGGACATCCAGGCCGGGAACGTCGCCGATCACCTTGGTGTAGCCGAGCGGGTCGCCGGCGCTGGGCAGTATTGCCACGCCTGTTCCGTCCGCTGGCAACAGCGCTTCGAAGATCATAGTAGTCAGCAGTGATCCGTCCGGCGTGGCCGGCAGCACGTCCGGAAACGCCAGGCCGGTCCACAGGCCGTCACCGTCGGCTGGGGGGGAAGCTTCGTTCAGGCCAAACGCGTCGTCGGGCATGAACCCGGCGGAGAACAGCGTGATAGCGTCGGTCTGGTCTGTTCCGATAAGCCGCAGGTGATCCGGGTCCCAGGCGATGATGGCCTGCACGGCCGAGAAGTGCTGATCGAGCGGAGCGTCCGAGACGGCATACAGCCCGAGGCAAACCTCGGCCCCGACTGTGGTGACTGTGTGGGCCGGTCGCCACTCGAGGTTGATGTCAGCCCGAGTGGCCGCGGCAAGTGCCACCGCCATCATTGCGGCCATGACAAGTTGCCGGCCTCTGATCGTCTGGGCAGCGTGCATCGCGGTTCTCGCGGTTGCGGGAGCACAGCCGGCATGCCGCGGGCGTGCGCCCCCTGTCCTGCAATCATCCGCTCACCGGACTAACGTCCGGGATCCGAAGGCTGGAAGCTGCCGCTCCCCCCGCTGGGCGTTGGTTCGATTTCGGCTTTGCCGAAGGGGGTTGGTTTTGGTACGCGCGGCCGGGCGCCGCTCAAGAATGCCAGCACGTCGTCCAGATCAAGCACGTCGTCGCCGTTAAGGTCCGCCAGGGCCAATTCATCCAGACCCCGCTGGCGCAGCTCCGCCACGCTGATTGACATCAGTGGCGCTGCGCGCGTCGCGCCGTCGGCGCGGGCTGTCCTGGTGCAGCAGGCGGGGTCGCCCAACTGGAAGAACTGAAGTTGGATGAACGAGAAATCGGTCACGTCCACCAGCCCGTCGCCGTTGAGGTCGGCGTGCGGGAACTCGGTGGCGCAGGTGACCGGCCCATAAGTCTGGCCCCACTGCGTAATGTATACGCCGAAGTCAAGGATGTCGATGACGTCCATGGCTTCGCCCGGGAGATCGTTATACAGATCGCCCTGCACGAGCCCGTTGCCGCCGGTGAAGCCGGCAGCGTACTGCGTGCCTTCGATCGCGAATCCGGCCCCATATTCCAGCCGGCGGCGCAGCGTGTGGAGCCCGTCCTCGACCATGATACAGTCGTAGGTACCGCACTCGACCAGCAGCGTGACGTCGTTCGCCAGGCCGTCCGTGAACGTCAGTTCCTCCTCGAACGTGTCGGTGGAGCCGTCGCAGTCAACCACCCAGAATGTCACGCAACGGGTTAAGCTGGTGCCGCTCAGAGCTCCGTTCAACTCCATGTTCACGACCAACTCATTGGTCGGCAGGATCATGATAGTCTGCTGCGTCAGGGCGGCCTCGGTCAGGTAGTTGCCGCAGGCATCCGTAACACGCCATGTAATGGTCGTCACGGGTTCGGTGAAAGGATCGTCGAGATTGACGGCGGCGTCGCTGCGCTCCCAGGTAACGTGTTCCTCCAGATACTCGACGTCGCTGCAGTTGTCAGCAAGGTTTGTCGGCCAGCCGATCTCGGCGGCCGTGAGTGTCAGGGTGTCGCAGGTGCCAGCGTCAGCACTAAGACTGATGTCGGCCGGCCGGTCGAACGTCGGGGGCGTGATGTCATCTACCGTGATGAGCTGCTGAACCTCGGCAAAGTTGCCACACAAGTCGGTGATCGTATACGTGCGGGTAATGGTGCCGCCGCACGGGTCGGTAAGTTCGCCGTCGAGGAACGCAATGATCAGTTCGTCGGCGGGCGTGCAGTTGTCGGAAGCGGTGCCGCCGGCGGCGACGAATTCGGCATAAGCGGTCGCCCCAGGCGGAGCGTCGGCCGCGCACTCCACGCCGGCAGTCGGCGGGGCCGTGACCTGCGGGTTGGCGTCGTCGTGGACGGTGATGAGCTGCTGAACCTCGACGAGGTTGCCGCACAGGTCGGTGATCGTATATGTGCGGGTGATTGTGCCGTCGCACGGATCCGTCAGTTCGCCATCGACAAACGCGATGATCAGTTCGTCGGCAGGCGTGCAGTTGTCGGAAGCGGTGCCGCCGGCGGCGACGAATTCGGCATAAGCGGTCGCCCCGGGCGGAACGTCGGCCGCGCACTCCACGCCGGCAGTCGGCGGGGCCGCGACGGTTGGATCGGTGGTGTCGTTAACGGTGATAGCCGGGAGGTCGTTCTTGCTCAGGCCGGTTCCCTGGATCGGAATCACTGACCCGTCGCTCACGCCCGACAGCCGCGTGTACGCCGGCGGAGCATCAGCGCGGCACGACACGAGTTCGGCCGTGTTGCACACGTCGGCGTGGGCCGTGAAAGTCAGGACGGCCATCGTGCCACTGAGTGCGCCCGGGCCCGGTGGATCGCCCGGAACGCCTACGATCAGGTCGATCTCGGCATCGTCGACGCTCACGTGCAGCAGATTCGTGAATACGCTGTCAGCGGCCGCAGCGCTGTTGAACGTCAGTAGCGTCGGGTCGTACTGGAGCCGGAACTGGCCGCCGATGATCTCGTCGACACCGCCGACGTCGGATAGGTCGATGGTCACGGTGACGAGCGCGTCCAGGTCATAGCAGGCTTGGTCGGGGGTCAGCGTGATGGTGGCATAAGTGTCGCGCCCGCCGATGTGCTCAACGCCCGCGAGGACTTCGGCATCCGCCCGCTTGAGGCCGGCCGCGCTGGTGGCGTCCTTAGAGCTAAGGTGGTCGTGTGCCGGTGCCGGCCGCGCATCCAGACTAGCAGGGCCGACATCGGCAGCGCCGACGATGTAGCTGCCCAGACAGAGAAGGACCGCTGCGGTTATCGAGGCGGTCCAGTGCTTCAGCGTGCGGTGATCCATTCGGAAGCCTCCCTCCAATTGGACTGGATGTTCGCGCGGGTTGTGGCGATCCCGCCCAGCAACTTTCCTCCTGCCACAGCACTGCACCGTCGACGCCCGCGCCGCACAGTCCCGCCAGCCGGCGGCCGCCCCGACCGCCCTCGTGGGCGAAGTGAAGTCGCCAACTCCTCCAGCTTGGCGTCGCGGATGACCTGGCCAACATGAAGAGCCAGCGGCCGTGCGGATCGCCACCCGCGAACAGTGCTCATTGCACAATACTGTAACGCAAAGCGCATACAGAATGAACGATTTTGTGAGCCGCAAGCCAATATTCTGCACTTTTCGCGCTCAACTCGGCTTGGTTTCCGATAAAAGCAGACCGCTTCTGGTGCTTCAGGTGATCGGCAGGTCGGCACGGGGGCCGCGTGGGTGGGCTGTTGTTGCCGGTCCAAGCCGGCGCGTGACCTCGAAGAATCGCGCGGTGAAACCGCGTGCACCCATATTCGAAAAAGTTTTTTTGAGGGGGGCGTGGAGCTGTGGACTTTGATAATAGCCGGCATAATTTGCGCAAAGGCCGTTACGGCAAGGCATTGTGGGGATTGGACTCCGGCGGACGCGGCAGTATTCCGATAAAACTGGTCCTTTCCGAATAATACGAGGGTCGGTCCCGGTGGGCGTGTGTTCCGTGAGCGCGCACGGATGCAGAACTGCCGGAGGAGTAAGCCTATGGCGGCGAGAGTTTCGCCCGAAAACTGTATTGACACGGGGCTGGCGAATGGCTAGAAGAAACATATGGAGAAGCGCCGCGCCGGCGGTGCAGGAGAGAGGAATGGTGGAAGGAAGTGCCTAAGAAGCACGTGGATAGGGGCAGACGAATGGACCGCTTAAGATTGTTTGCATTTGTGAGTTTGTTGGCTGCGGTGCCGCTGTGTTCGGCCGCTCTTGATGACGTCGTCCTGACGATCGAAGCGACGACGATGCGCGCCTCGGATGGCTCGTACGGCTGCATCACTATCACGCAAGAAGACGGCTGGTGGGAGGGTAGCACCTTCTACTGGGAAACCTCGGTACCGCTCGAGATCGGCGACACGGGCGCCATGTTCGGTCCGGCCGTGCTGACGGCGTACGTGGATCCGGAATCGGGTCGGTCGTTCCCGTCGATTGCCCTGGGCTTCGCCGTGACGGCGGGTCCGACGGATACGGATTTCCAGATTTCGTCGGCATTGCTGTCGTTCGACGAGATTTCGCCGGCGTTCGCCCGGGCAAGCGCCGCGTTCACGGTCACCGATTTCTTTGGGACCGGGACGACGCTGTCGGGTAACGGCCTGGACGGTATGGCCTACCGCACCTGGTACGATGGTTATCTCGATACCGGGACTGCGTTCTGCGGCCTGATTAGCTCGGTCTACGCCGAGGGCGGCAGCATGGCCGTCGACGAGGACTACCCGGGCCTCGGCGCGTATCTGCCGATCGGCTCGGCGTACGACATGAGTTCGGAAATCAGTTTCAACTTGACGGCGTTCGGGTTGGCGAGCGGGTCGGCAACCTACGACATTATCCCCGAGCCGGGTACCGTCTTGTTGCTGGTTGTGAGCCTCGGTCTGCTGCGTCGCCGCTAGTGGCGGCACGACAGTCGTCAGCAAGAGCCGTCAGGTCGTCGCGGCCTGGCGGCGGGCCGGTTTTACGGGCCGGTTTGAGGGCGCTGGTTGCGCGTTGTGCCGCGCCCGCTTGAGGAGGAGAGGACGGAATGACGAAGCATAGAATAGCGGGGTTTGTAGCGCTCAGCGTAATGTTGGTGGCGCCTGTACTTGTCGCAACGGCGGATGTTTCTGACATCATCTTTCGGGTAACGGCAACCAATGATGCGGGCAGTGGCTCGTTCGAGGCCACGTTCGATCAGATGGTTTATTACCCGACGCAGCAGGTTTGGGTCTGGAGCACGGGGGCGGTGCCGATCATGGACGATGATTTCGGCACGACGCAGATCGCCGTGTTACAGAACGCCAACGTGCTGCTGCAGGCCGATCCGAAGATTGCGATGGGCTTCTCGGTGCAATCCGGGGCGTCCCTGACCACGTTCACGATCGAGTCGGCGGTGCTGTCGTTCCCGACGATTCCGGACGTCGCTAGCGAGGGCATGGCCAGCGTTGCGCTGAACGTGAGCGATGCATGGGCCGGCGACGGCGTGACGATGGCCGAGTTGGGTGCGGCGGGATCTGGCGTCTACCAGACCTACTACAACACCGACCAGCTTTTCGTCAACCTGCTCTCGCAGGTTTCGGCTGGTCCGGGCGGCAGCGGTAGCGTGTTCCAGAATTATCCGCCCATCGGCTACGCGGATGTCGCCGGAGACGTGTCCAGCATGCATTCGTGGTTCGGCTTCACGTTGACGCCTGGGGACATCGGCGGGGCGACCAGCCTCTACGAGATCGTCCCTGAGCCGGCGACCTTCGTGCTGCTGGTCCTGGCCCTGGTGGCGGTGCGGCGCCGCTAGGCCGCGCACGCGTCTGGGCTGGCAGATTCGGTTAGCAAGAGGGAACAGCGCGGGGATGCTGTTCCCTCTTTTCTTGCGCCTTGCCGAGTGATTTCCAACGTGAAGGACGCCGGTCGCCGTCCAGGGCTTGTCACTGGCTCGGTGGCATGGCAGAATCCCGCCAACTTGACTTTGCAGAGAGGGCTTGGATCTTCCAGGAGTGGATACATGTGGCGCATTCTCCTAGCTGGGCTGGTTGGCGCAACGCTGCTCACGCTGACCGGATGTCAGCGCGCAGCCCACGAAATGGAGCCGTTCCGGCCGCTGGAGGAGCCGGACTACGGGCGGCCCTTGCCGCCGGGGGCGCTGGCCCTGCGAAAGATCAGCCCGGAGCACTACCCGGATTTCTCACGCGGTTTCCATCATCGCGCCGGCTTGGAGGACGCCATCCGTCACAGTCTTGAGTACCTGGCGAAGCCCTCGAGCCAGCGGTACTACCCCTACGGCGAAATCACGCACGCGCGCGTTGTCGCCTCGCTCGAACGATTCCTTGAGCTGCTTCGAGATTCGAGGAGCGCAGTCGATCTCGATCAGGCAATCCGAGCGGAGTTTGACGTCTATCAATCGGTCGGCTGTGACGATCAGGGCACGGTCTACTTCACGGGGTACTACTGCCCGATCTTCCAGGGCCGCCTGCAACGCGAGGGTGCGTTCGTGTATCCGCTCTACGGGCTGCCTCCCGACCTCGTGAAGGATGCGGAAGGGCAGATCCTAGGACGGCGAACACCAGCGGGTGGTCTGGTGCCGTATTACACGCGGCGTGAGATCGAAGCCGGCGGCGTGCTGAGAGGCCAGGAGATCGCCTGGCTCAAGGATCCGTTCGAGACCTACGTGGCGACCGTGCAGGGATCGGCGAAGCTGCGTCTGCCTGGTGGGCGGCTATATGAGTTGGGCTACGCCGGCAACAACGGGTACGAGTACACGTCGGTCGGCAGGCTGATGGTTGACGCCGGAGTTATAGGACGTGATGAGCTTTCGCTCCAGACGATGCTGCGGTATTTCGCGGCAAACCCGCGGGACGTCGAACGCTTCTGCTGGCAGAATGATCGCTTCGCATTCTTCCAAGAACGTTCCGGCGGTCCATTCGGCAGCTTGAATGTTCCGGTTACACGCATGCGGAGCATTGCGACGGATAAGGCGGTGTTCCCCCGCGCGGCACTGACGTTCATAGATACCGAACTACCAATAGTTTATGAGGGGGTGGCCCAGACGGTTCCGTTTGGCGGCTTTGCCCTCGATCATGACACGGGTGGCGCTATTCGGGCGGCCGGCCGCTGCGACATCTACATGGGCGTGGGCGCGGCGGCCGAGGCGATAGCCGGTCGTACGGGGTCGGAGGGCACCCTGTATTACTTGTTCATTAAGAAATGACGAGCTTGGGCGGGCGAGTTCTTGGTTGACTAATTGAGACCCGCGGACGATAATAACTGTGGACTAATTAATTGCCTCTTGTCCGAACGTGGTATGAAAAGCTTGTTACAGGGATCATGAACAGCTAGATCGGTCGTCCGTTTCATTCGCTCATTCCGGTTCGATCGAATCATCTCCGCTCATTTGCGGCCGGTTGAAGCTGTCGGGTGGAAAGTCTGCCCGAGCGGAGGTGACCCCCCATGCTATGCTACAGGTCCCCTGGTATCGCTTCTCTCGCAGCGCAGTTGCTGCGCGGCCCGACGCGGCTGCGCCTGCGCCAACTGTTTAACATCGATTTCCTGCTCACCGTCGTCGAGCCGGGCAAGGCTTATCCGGTCGACTTCGTTGCGCATGCGCTGACCGGCTATCGCCGCAAGCCGGCGGTCGGCGACGCGGCGGACGCTGAGCTTCTTGAAGGTGAGTTGCTGATTGGCGAGTTGATCACCCTGGCCGAGAAGCTAAGCGAGAGTGCCCATATCGACGTCTCGAAGTGGACCGGGGTCATTTACTCCATCAGCGACTTAGCGGAGCGGTTTGACGTCAGTACGAAGACCATCTTCCGCTGGCGGCGGCGCGGCTTGGTGGGCTGGAAGTTCCGTTACTCCGACCATCGGATGCGGGTCGCCTTTCCGGAGCACTGCGTCCGCCGGTTCGTGGCACAGCACGGCGACATCGTCGAGCGCGGCAGCAACTTCTCGCAGCTTACGCAGGCTGAGCGCGAGCAGATCCTGGAACGGGCCCGGGCGATCTACGCCAAGGGCCAGACCACGATCAACGCGGTCGCCAAGCTCCTGGCACGGGAGACGTCGCGCGCCATTGAGACGATTCGGCTGATACTGAAAACGCATGACGACGCGCATCCGCGCGCCGGCATCTTCAATCGCTCCAAGTTGGACGTCGGCGGTCATGACCAGCGCCTCGCGGTCTGGGAGGCGTACGTCGATGGAACCTCTGTTGCCACGGTGGCGGAGCGTTTTGGCCGGCCGGTGAGCTGGGTCTACCGGACGATCACGCAGATGCGGGCGCGTGATATGGCGGCCCGGCCGATCGAATTCATCCCCAGCGATGAGTTCACGGCGTCTGACGCCGAACAGGCAATCATGAACTGTCCGGCCGCGCTAGCGCCCTACCAGCGGGACGGCAAGAACGGCCGGCGCGTGCCGGCGGACCTGCCGCCGTACCTGCAGCAGCTCTTTGACTTGCCGCTGCTGACGCGCGAGGGGGAGGCCGGGCTGTTCCGGCAGATGAACTACCTGAGGTTCAAGGCGGAACGGCTGCGGCTCCAGATTGACCCCGAGACGACGACGGCGGCGGAGCTGGACCGGGTCGACGCGCTGTTGGCACAGGCCGGCCGCGTCAAGAACCAGATCATCCAGGCCAACCTGCGTTTGGTGGTCAGCATCGCCAAACGTCACATGGCGCCGGCGCTGGACTTCTTCGAGATTGTCAGCGACGGAAACGTGTCGATGATGCGCGCCGTCGAGAAGTTCGACTACTCGCGCGGCTTTAAATTCAGCACGTATGCGTCGTGGGCCATTATCCGGAACTACGCCCGCCAAATCCCCGAGCAGCGTTACCATCGGGACCGCTACCAGACCGGCCGCGACGAATTGCTCGAGTGCGTCGCCGAGCCGCATTGGGATGACCGGCGTGAAGACGATCAGTCCGTGGCGATTAGGAGGACGGTCGAGCGGATGCTGGGGACGCTCGACCAGCGCGAAGGTCGCATCTTGCGGCAGCGCTTCGGTCTGGACACGGCCGGCCAGCCCCAGACGCTCGAACAGATCGGGCGGCGTTTCGGCGTGTCGAAGGAGCGCATCCGTCAGCTTGAAACCCGGGCCATTGCCAAGCTCAGGCTCGACTTCGAGAGTGACGTGGAAGCCCTATTGGGCAGCTAGGCCGGTCGCCGCGCGGTCCGCCTCTTCCAGCCAGATGTCGTTCAGGAACGTGTCGAGGTAGTAGAGATAGCTATCGGTCTGCACGAACTGGCTGCTGGCGTGTCCCATGCCGGGGTAGTTCACCAGCACCTTGGGGCCGCCGGCGGACTCGAACAGGGCCGCAACGGTGTCGGGCGTCGAAATGGGGTCCAGCTCGTGTGAGAACACCAGCAGCGGCTGCTGGAGGCGCTGAATAATCACGTCGGACAGCAGGTTGGCGTCCAGCCGATTGATCAGGATGCCGGCCTGCCCGGGAATCACGAAACCGAAGCGTTCGATCTGTGCCTTCAGAGCCACCGGCGAATCCAAGATCACGCCGTTCACGTTCTCCGGCTGCTGCACCGCCACGGCCACCGACGGGATGCTGCCCAAAGACATGCCCATGAGCGTGATGCGCTCGCGGCCGGTGTGGTTGCGCGCCCACGCCACGACGGCCGTCAGGTTGTTGATGAGCCTGTCCAGCGACGGCGTTCCGGCGTTGAGCCCGTACCCCTCGTAATCGTACATGACCACGGACCAGCCGTTTCCAACGAGCAGAAGCGCGCTGAAGAGGTAGCAGCGCATGTCGCCGGCGCTGCCGATCGAATAGACCACGGTTCCCCGATCGAGATTGGCCGGGAGGTACCAGAGTTGCAGTCGTGTTCCACTGGGCGTCGTCAGCCAGTGTTGCTCGTAGTTCATGCCGATCTCGCTGGGGTCATCGACGAGCGGCAGATACTCGACTCGGAAGCGTCTTCGGAGTTCCGCACAGTCGCTGTAAGGCGCGAGGATGAGATCCGATAATCCCGAAAGCAGGTCGCCTGTGGAGAGGGCGGCGACGTTCACGCAACCGCCTCCTGGAAAAGTACTTATGGCGAGCATGCCGACAACGCCGATTTTCACCAGGCTGCGCATGGGGCGAATCCGCTGGGGGACGTTACTATCGGCTCCGGTGGAATTGTACGGTGGTCCGCCAGGCCCGTTCGTTGTCCCGTACGCATGTATCGTTTGCGGTCGGCGGTGGCGTCATTAGGCCGTGGGCCGACTCAAGCATTATAGGACGTATGTCGCGCGCAATGCCTCGCTGCCTCCCGGCGTCCGCTGCGGAATAACCGCCAACCGTCGACGAATCCCGGCACAGGCATGGGCGCCCGCGTGCCGGCGCGTGCCGGGCGGGCCGGGTGCCTGGCCGTCCTCATAGGAGAGACTGTCATGAGTACTGCACCGACCGTTGTCGTGAGGAAAGGCGGCGCACTGTCGGCATTGGTGTCAGGCGTGTTCGCGACGTTGATCGTGTGCATTGTGTGCGCGGCGGCGCTTGGCTGGTACACGCTCAGCGTAGTCGACCGGAAAGCCAGCGAGGTGCTCGGCGTGGGTCAGGCGCTGTTCCAGTCAATGCCCGAATGGCGCGATTCGTTGCCGCCGGCGCTGGCTGACATGCTGCATGATCGCCGGGCGCCGGAGTACCGCGCGCAGCTCGATGCTTCGGCCGAAGTAGTTGCGGGGCACGGTCGGCACAGCTCGCCCAGGGCCATCATCACGGTGACGAACAAGGGCGCTGCGACGGTTACGCTGCTGACGGCTCGGATCGTGCTGGCGGATGAAGCGGGCCACCCGCAAGGCGAGCGCCGCATCTTCATCGCCACGCCGCTGACGCTCGACGAAGACGAGTGGCGCGGCCCACTGCTGCCCGGCACCACCCGGCGCTTCTCGCGGTCTCTGCACGGTCTGGAAAGCGTCGCGCCGGCAGCGCTCGAGATTACGGACGTACGCGTATGGAGCCCGCCGGCAGGCGGCGCGACTCCGGATGCCGGGCTGCTCGATGAGGCTGCGCCCTAGTAGGTCGTCAAGCACGCCTGGCACGCAGAGAATCGGGATAGCTGCGATCAAGCCGGCCTTAGCGGAGGCGTTCGCCGGTCGAGCTCATGGCCAGCGTGGCGTGCAGGACGCCGCGCTGCTGACGCAGGCGATCGGCCAGTTCACGGACACGGGCCGCGCTGCCCCGCAACATGATCATCTCCGCACACAGGTCATGCGACAAGTGCACGTGTGTGGTGGCCAGGATGCTGTCGTGGTGGTCGTGCTGAATGTCGACCAGCTTGTCGGCCAGTTGCCGGGCGTGATGGTCGTAGACCATGGTGATCGTGCCGATCACCTCCTGGCGCTGATCGGCCCACTGCTGCTCGACCAAGCGCTGGCGAATCAGGTCGCGGATGAACTCGGAGCGATTGGTGTAGCGGCTGGCCTTGACCAGGCGTTCCAGCCGATCGAGCAGCGGCTGCTCCAACGACATGCTCAGACGGACCAACTCTGACACGGCATCGCTCCCGACAATGGCATCACGCACTCTGTTGCGCGCAGCCGCATCCGGCCCACCGGATGCACGGGCTGGCCTAAATCGCTGGCGCGCTGATATGCTACTCGTAGATCGATGTACTCGCAGTACCCTGCGCATTACCACGGAGGTCCTCATGATTCGACGAGTGCTGCTCGTGGCCATTCCGGCCCTCCTGACCTTGGCCGCGGCCCGCGCCGACGAGGCCGGCCAACGGCCGCCCATCGTGATTGACACGGACATGGGCATGGACGACGCCGTCACGCTGGCGTTGGCCCTGCAGCATCCTGACGCGGAGATAGCGGCGATCGTTGCCTGTGACGGCATCGCCAGTGGCGAGCGGGCCGCTGACTTTGTGGAGCAGATGCTTGACCTGTTCAATCGGCGGGACGTGGCGGTGTATGCCGCGCCCCCCGCGGAGTCCCAGCGGTTGTTCGCGCTACGGGCATTTGCCGAGAAGGTGGTGGACAACGCGCTGCCGCCGGCCAGCCAGAAAGCCCGCCGTCCCTTCAGCCCCGCGGCGTACCGCGTGGCTGGTCAGAAGACGACGATTATCGCGTTGGGACCGCTCACGAACCTGGCGGCGGCCTTGCGGGCTGATCCGGAACTCAAGGCCGATATCGAGCGTGTGATCGTGGCCAACCCGCCCGAGGCCGAGCAGGGCTGGAACGGTCGGCACGACCCCGCCGCCTTCGCCGCCGTGCGCGCCTCCGGGCTGCCGCTGACCTTCGTTGTGTCGACCGAGGCGGCGCTGAAGCCGCCGGCCTGGTGCCGCACGGACAACTACGTGAATACGCCTATGTCCCTGGCGGAGAGGTTTCTGCAGCGCCTGCTGGCGTCGCAGTCGGTTCGCTCGCACTACCTGCACGATTTGCCGACGCTTGGCGACGAGTTGGCGCTGCTGTACTGCTTCACTCCGGAATTCTTCAAGCCCGGTGACGTCGACGGCGTCGTGGTCGTCGCCGACGTCCCGGGCCTGGCGAACGAGCTAGACGAGGTAGCGCGCGAGGGCCGTCAGCATAAGCATTGGGTGGTGTTCGCGGAGGGCCCGGTCGCCGATGAGCTATTCCAGGAGGACATTCGGCAGCGCAAGGCTGACATCATCGCCAAGAACGGCCGGGTGGAGTGGTTTGCCCAGGTGCTGATGAACGAGCTGCATCAGCATCTCGGGGCCTACTCAATCGTTGGAGTGAAGATGGGCCTGCGGGCGGCGGAGCTGCTGAATGCCCGGCAGCATGGTATGCGGGTCACGTCGCACACGCTCGCCACGCCGCCGGCCAGTTGCCTCAACGACGGCGTCATCGTCGCGACCGGCTGTACGCCCGGCCGGGCGCTGTTCACACAACAGCCCGACGCGGCGGCCGGCGTAGCGGTGTCATTCTCGTACAACGGCCGGCGCGTAACGCTGAAGCTCAAGAGCGAGTACGCCGACCAGATCGCCGCCCACCTGGCCGCGCTGGTGGAAAAGCATGGCCTGGAAGATCAGAAGTACTGGGACGCCGTGCGCGTTTTTGGCCTTGATATCTGGGAGAACTGGCATCGGCGGGACCTATTTGACGTCAGCGCCGGCGTCGAAAAGGCCGAATAACGCAGTGCGGCGGCAACGGCGCGCATCTGGTCGTAACGCCCGGATGCGCCCGCAGCCGGCAAGGGCCGAACGAAGGTTTGTGCCATAACATTCTTTATACAAATGGCTTATGGAATTGCCCCTTGCCTAACAGGCCTGTTCGCCGTATTCTAGTACCAGGAAGGGACGTTTTCGACGCGCTGGATGAGCCATTAGCGACAAATACAGTGAGAAAACTATGAGACCGCCCATGTTCCGGGTTGTCGCCGCGCTGTGCATTACGGCCGGCGCCATCCTCTGCCCGGCGTCCGCGCCGGCCCAGGAGTCGATCAAGGGGGAGCGGTTGGACCCGAGCCTGTACGGCCCGGCGGCAATCGAGCCCATGCAGGCGGTCGTGGATCGCGATCGTCTGGCCGGCCCGTTCACTGACCCCAAGCAGCACCGCGGGCAGGCCGGCGAGTGGGTGGTGCCCAGCCGCCGCGCGACGACCGCACCGCGTTCGGGTGCTCACAATGTCGTCAACAAGTGGGGCGATCCGCGCATGGGGATTGGCTTCCCCACGGTGGTTGACGTGCAGGGCGCCTACTTCTCCGGCCAGGCCGGCGCGGGGGCCTGGACGACCGGGTTGCGCGCCATCGGCTACCTCAATGACGTAGTCGCCCAAGAGACGGACTGGTTCTGGGATATCAGTGATGAACCGACCTGGTTCCCGATGGACCTCCGGGGTGTCGATCGCATTGAGATCATCGCGGTTCCCGTGGTGAACGGGGCCGGCTGGTACGCCATGGATGACCTGACCTACCTGGTCGTGGCGGATGAGAAGCCGGGGCCGCCGGCGCCCGTGGTGGTGGACTTCGACGACCTGGGCTTCAACATGACGCTGACCGGCACCAACTACGCCGGCCTGACGTGGGAGCTCGGAGCGGGCGATTTCTCCGGCGACGAGGGTATTCACGGGCCGCAGGTTCCGCCGGGCTATCCGCGGCTGGAGGCGACCGACGGGGCGCGGGCCGAGGCCTCCGGCTCGCGCGCGGCCACGCCGACGATCGTGGCCGAGTTCTCGGCGGCGGTGCGGGGGGATGCCGGCTCGTGGTCGTTTCCGCCGGACACCATGGGCGCCATCGGCCCGGATCACTTCGTCGTGACCGTCAACCGCATGTTCCAGGTGTACGAGAAGGATAGCGGCGCGCGGATTGTGAACACTGGTTTGGGTTCGTTCTTGCCGGGGTCGAGCGGCGACCCGCGCGTGCTCTACGATCAGCACAGCGACCGCTGGGTAGTGGTTGTAACCGACTTCGGCTCGCGGCTGTACCTGGCTGTGTCGCTGACGGACGACCCCACCGGCGCCTGGTTCAAGACCAGCTTCGTGATGTCGGCCGGTAGTGACGAGGGGCGCTGGCCGGACTATCCGACGCTGGGCGTTGACGCTCACGGCATCTACACCGCCGCCTACATGGTCGGCGGCTTCGGCAACATGTCCATCTTCGCGATTGACAAGGCGCCGTTGCTCGAGCCGACGCCGGCACTGGGCACGATCACCGCTTTTCGCGGGCTGCCCTGGGAAGGCGCCATCCAGCCGGCCCATACCTTCGGGGAGCCGGTCGGGCAGTACTTCCTGTCGGTGGACAGCTCCAACAAGCTGCGCGTGCGCCGGGTTGACCCGCCCATGGACAGTCCCACGCTCCACAACCTCGGCACGGTGAATGTGCCCTCGTTCAACACTCCGCCGCTGGCACCGGCGCTGGGCAGCACCACGCCTCTGGATACCGTCGGCACGCGGCTGATGATGGCGCTCTATCGCGGTGGTTCCCTGTGGACCTGCCACACGATCAACGTCGATGGGCGCGCCGGTTGCCGCTGGTATGAGATCAACGCGGCGTCTCGTGCGTTGCTCCAATCCGGCACGGTCGCCGAAGCCGGCATGCACTACTTCTTCCCGTCCATTATGGTGAATCAGTACGGCAGCGCGGTGATGGGCTTCACGGGTTCCAACAGCAGCATGTACGCCAGTTGCTACTTTGTCGGCCGGCTGGAGGGCGACCCGCCGGGCGAGATGTCGCCGCCGGTGCTGTACAAGGCGGGTACGGGCCCGCTCAACACGATCGACGGCTATGGGCGCAACCGCTTCGGCGACTACAGCTACACGACGCTCGATCCGGTGGACGAGGCCACTTTCTGGACGATCCAGGAGTACGGCCACGGCAACGACGTCTGGGGCACGTACGTGGCCGCCCTGACGCTCAACGATGGGGACTGCAACAACAACGGCATTCCGGACCTGTGTGACATCGACTGCGGACCGCCCGGCGGGTTCTGCGACGTAGCCGGCTGCGGACAGTCGCCGGACTGCAACAACAACGGCATTCCGGACGAGTGCGAAGTGGACTGCAACGGCAACGGCATCCCGGACGACTGCGACATCGCCTCGGGCTTCAGTCCGGACTGCAACAACAACGGCATCCCCGACGAGTGCGACATCGCCTCGGGCTTCAGTCAGGACTGCCAGCCCAACGGCATCCCCGACGAGTGCGACCTGGCGCCGCCGCCCGACACGCCGGCCAGCGACATGTGCAGCGGATCAGACCTGGCCTGCACGGGCATACGCTACTTCGGCTCCACGGTCGGTGCGACCAGCGACGGGTCGTCCAGTTGCGACGGTCTGCCGGGCAGCCCGGACGTGTGGTATCGCTACCAGCCTTACGGCTCCGGTCAGTTGACTATTTCGCTGTGCGGTTCCACGTTCGACACGGTCCTGTCGCTGCACACTGCCTGCCCCGGCACGGTCGAGGACCAGCTGGCCTGCAATGACAACTACTGCGGCGAGGCTTCGCAACTCACGCGCTTCGTGACGCACGGGACCAACTACTGGATCCGCATTGCCGGCCAGGACGGTGCTACCGGCGACTTCGAGCTGACACTGAGCGGCCCGAGTTGCACGTACAGCGCCGGCGACGCTGACGGCGACGGCATTCCGGACGAGTGCCAGGTGGCCTGTCACGGACAGTTGCGCGGTGACGCCAACTGCGACGGCGCGGTGAACTCGTTCGACATCGACCCGTTCGTTCTGGCGCTGACTGACCCGGACGCCTGGGTCGCGCTGTACCCCAACTGCGATCTGCTCTGCGTGTGCGACGCCAACGAGGACGGTGCCGTCAATTCGTTCGACATCGACCCATTCGTGGCGCTGCTGACCGGCGGCTAGGCCGCACGGTTCGACCAGAGAAGTCGCCGGCCGGCTGCGCTTCTGGCGCAGGCGGCCGGCGTTGTTCTTCCGGGTGGCGGGCGCGCTACAATACCCAGGACATGAAGTGCACGCACGTGGCATTGCAGGTTCGCGACGTGGAGCAGTCGATCGCCTTCTACCAGCGCTACTGCAGCATGCGCATCGTGCACGAGCGCACCGACGAGTTCCGCGTCGTCTGGCTGGGTTGGGGCGAAGACCCGCCGCGCTTCGTCATCGTGCTGCTCGCCCAGGACTACGATGTCAATCGCCAGCCGCCGTTTCAGCACCTGGGGATAGCCCTGCCGCGTCGTGAGGACGTCGATGAGATCGCTCGGCGTGCCGTGGCGGACGGCTATCCCGTCGCCTGGCCGCCGCGTGACGGCGGGCCGGTGGTGGGCTATTTCTGCGGCCTGACCGATCCGTACGGCAACACGATCGAGTTCTCGCACGGCCAGCGTTTGGGATAACCGCCGGCGGGGTCGCGCGGGCTTGGCGTGCCGCAGCGGGTGGTTTGTGGTCGGCGGGCAGGGGGGGCGGTGGCGGCGACCCGGTTGACACGCCCGGTCCCCCAAATAGAATCGGCGAACCTGATTGGTGCTGATATGGCGCTGTGCCCGCGGCAGGCGGCGCCCCGGGGGGATGGCGCGGGGTTTTGCAGCGCTGCTTCGTCGAAGCACTTTTTTGACCGGCCCAACGCGTCCCGGTCGTCCCTGGGAGGTTGAGACCGGAGGAAACGGCAGTGATCGAAGTTCGCAATCTCTCCAAGCATTACGGCAGTCACCGGGCCGTGGACGACATTACCTTCGAAATCGACGAGGGCGAGATCGTCGGCTTCCTCGGGCCCAACGGCGCGGGCAAGAGCACGACCATTCGCGTCCTGACCTGCTTCCTGCCCGCCACGGCCGGGACGGCCCGCGTGGCCGGACACGACGTCTTTAATGACTCGCTGGCGGTGCGGGCCGCGGTCGGCTACCTGCCGGAGAACGTTCCGCTCTACCCGGAGATGCGCGTGCGGGAATACCTGCGCTTCCGCGGCAAGCTGCGCGGCCTGAGTCCGCCGGCCCGCTCCGCAGCCATTAGCCGGGTGATGCAGCGCTGCTGGCTGCACGAGGTTATTAACCGACCTATCGGTCAGTTATCCAAGGGCTATCGCCAGCGCGTCGGCCTGGCCGATGCATTGCTGCACAACCCGCCGGTGCTGATCCTGGACGAGCCGACCATCGGCCTGGACCCGACGCAGATCCGCGAGACGCGTTCGCTGATTCGCGAGCTGGCTCACGATCACACGGTCATGCTGTCGAGCCATATCCTGCCGGAGGTCGAGGCCACTTGCCAGCGCATCATCATCATCAACCGCGGCAAGCTGGTGGCCGCCGGTTCGCCGGCCGAGCTGCGCGAGCGCATCAGCGAGCGCGCCCGGCTGATTGCGGAGGTCAAGGCTCCCGCGGCGGAGGTGACTCCGGCCGTGCGGAAACTGGCCGGCGTGACGGAACTGCACACGAGCACGGTGGACGGTTGGACGCGGTTGCTTATCGAGGCGCGCGGCGACGTGCGCGAGGCCGTCGGCAGTCTGGCGGCGGCGCGCGGCTGGCCGCTGCGCGAGCTGCGCCGCGACGCCGCGACGCTTGAGGACTTTTTCGTCAAGATCGTTGCCGACGCCAGCGCGGCGCGCGATTGATCAGGGTATTGCGAGGGCCTGACTCATGAGAAACACCATCGCGATCATGCAGCGCGAACTCCTGTCGCTGTTTTGCTCGCCCATCGGCTATATCGTTATTACCGGGTTCCTGCTGGTGACGGGCGTCATCGTGCTGCGGGCCGGCGTGTTCGGTCCCGGTCGGCCGGCCACGCTGCGCGAGGTCTTCTTCTGGACGCCGTTCGTGCTGACCTTCGTCATCCCGGCGATCAGCATGCGCACCATCAGCGACGAATACCGCAACGGCACCATTGAGGCGCTCATGACCGCCCCGGTGACGGACACCCAGATGGTGCTGGGCAAGTACCTGGCGTCGCTGGCGTTCTACGTCATCATGATCGCGGCGACGGGCATATACATGCTGTTGATGGAGGTCTTCGGCAATCCGGATTGGGGTGCCGCGGTGGCCGCCTACCTGGGCCTGCTGCTCTTGGGGGCCGCGTTCATGGCCTTCGGCGTCTTCGCCAGCAGCCTGACCCGCAACCAGATCGTGGCGTGGATTCTGGGGACGGTGCCGCTGCTGCTGTTTGCCTGCCTGGGCTTCTTCATGGTGGACCTGGCCGAGGGCCGCGTCCGCACCATGCTCCAGCAGATCAACGTAATGGGCCGTTTCGGGCAGTTCGCGCGCGGCCAGGTCGAGTCCGACGCGATTATCTTCTTCCTCGGGACCGCCGCGCTGTTCGTATTCCTCAGTATCAAGGTAGTGGAGTCGCGCCGATGGCGGTAACTCAACCCATGAAGGCCACGACTCGCCGCGTGCTGTTCGGCCTCAACGCGCTGGTCCAGGCCGCGCTGGCGACGGCCGTGGTCGTGCTGATTGTCTGGGCCGGCGGGCGCTTCAAGTGGCCGTCCGCCTGGGCCGACTGGACCAGCAGCGGCGTCAACAGCCTCAGCCCGCGCACGCAGCAGTTGCTCAAGGGGCTCGATCAGAACATCCGCATCACCTGCCTCTTCGCCGAGCCGGACCGCGAACGTGATCGCCTCGGCACCAAGCGCTATCGCGAGATGCAGGACCTGCTGGCGTTGTACGATGCGGGCGGCGGCGCGCGTGTCAGCACGTACATCATCGAGCCGACGCTTGAACAGGCCCGGACGGACGAGCTGCTGCAACGGCTGGTCGCGCTGCCGGCCTACCGCGACGAGGCGCAGGCGCACGTCTTGGCGCTGGAAGCGTTCACGACCTTGAACGAAGACATCAAGCGTCTGGCGGCCGCGGATTTCCAGCGCGCCGGCGAACTGGTCGGCAGTGACGATCCGCTCAACCAGAGCCGCGCCTTCAATATCATCCGCTCCCACTGGCAGTCGCTGCTGGAACAGGCCGACGACATGGCCACTGGCATCAATGACCTGACCGGCCGCGAGGTGCCGCGCTACGGGCAGGCGGTCGAAGCGGTGCGCGAGTACCTGTCTGACGTGCACCTGCGTCTGGAGGACGTTTCCGGCTGGCTGGGCGGCGACGGCCTCAAGACATCCGGGCTGACGGACGAGTTGCGGGCCTTCTTCGAGCAGACGCCGGCACGCTACGCCGACGTGCTGGCCCGCGTTACCGAACTGCTTAGCGACACGGAGAACCTCAAGGACCTCCAGCTCGAGCAACTCCACAGTAGTCTGACGCGCTGGCGCAGCGGCCCGCCGGTGCTGGTTGAGAACGAGCACGAGGCCAGGGTCGTCTCGTTCTGGGAACTCTGGCAGCCGCCGCGCGACGGATCCCTGCCGGTCGGGCCGGACGGTGACGATCGCATCTTCTACGGCGAGGCGGCCATCTCCTCCGCGCTCTTGCAGCTTACGCAGCAGGACAAGACCGCCGTGATCTTCACGTACTACGGCGGGGAATCGCCGCTTCGGCCGGATTTCTCGCGCATGAACCCGATGATGATGCGCCAGATGCCGACGGCCCCTTACCAGCGGCTGGCTGAACTGCTGGAGAAGAACAACTTCGTCACGGCCGAGTGGGACGTCTCGCGGGAGCCGGCGCCCCCGGCGACCGACGATGCCAGCCGGCGCATCTATCTGGTCTTTCCGCCCGAGCCGCCCGAGCAACCGAACCCCATGCAGCCGGCGCCGCAGGGTGGCATGACTCCGGACGACCGCCAGCGGGTCGTGGACGCGCTGGCCGAATCCGGGATGGCGCTCATGCTGGCGGGTTGGCTGCCGCCGACCTCGCCGATTCCGGGCACCGGCACGCCCTACGAGTACGCCGGTTACCTGAAATCCAACTGGGGTATCGAGGTTGTCAGTGACTACCTGGCAATCCAGTTCACGCCGCACCCAGAGAAGCCCGGCTGGTGGCTGCCCACCCGCAACCAGCCCTTGGTCATCGCGACCGACTGGACGGCCCGCCTGACCGACCACCCGATCAGCAAGCCGTCGCAGGCCGATCGGGCCGGCTTCCGCCTGAGCTGTCCGCTCCGGCTCTTGCCAGAGGCTGACCGGCCCGCGGGCGTGCAGCTCGCTGCATTGGCTGAGGTCATGCCGACCGCCGACGTCTGGGCGGTTGCGGATGTGCAGCGCATTGATGAGCAACTGCGCGTCAACCAGGCCGTCAAGCCGGATGCGGGCGACGTCGCGGCGCCGTTTCCGCTGGCGGTGGCGGCGGAGCACGAGGACGGCCGCAAGCTGGTGGTGTTCAGCAGTGTGGAGTTCGCGGCCGACGCGGTCGCCATGGCTTCCGGACTGCGGCAGGTCGGCAACGCGTTCGTGCTGGGGCGGCTCTACCCGGCCAACACCGACATCATTCTCAATGCCCTGCATTGGCTGACCGGCGAGGCCGATCGCATCGCGGTCGGCCCGCGCGAGGGTGACATGCCGCGGCTGGGCGATCTCGACGAGCGCTGGGCCGCCCGCTTGCCCTGGTTCCTGGTGGGGATCTGGCCGGCAGCGGCGCTGGTGGTGGGCCTGGGCGTGTGGCTGGTGCGACGGAGGTAAGCGCGCATGAAGTTCTCGACAACGCTGATTCTGCTGGTTGTGCTGGTGGTCGTGGGGGGCGGGCTCTGGCTCTTCTCCGCGCACGTGCCGGAGCCGGCGGAGGAGGTCGCCGGGCCGCCGATCGCGCCGGATGCGACTGTTAATTTGCTCGATCCCCAGCCGGACTATCAGAAGATCGTCCGCGTCGTGGTTGAACGACCAGACCAGCCGCGCATGGTCTTCACGCGCGCGCCCAGGCCGGACCAGCCGGACGAGTTGGACGCTTGGCAGGCAAGCGAACCGCTGGCCGTACCGGTGCAGCCGCACACTGTTGACGCGCTGGTGACCGCGTTCACCGGCTTGCGGTCACGCTCACGCCTGCCGCTCGACCAGCCCAACGGCATTACGAAGGCCGCGGCCGGGCTCGAGCCGCCCGTGGCGACGGTCACGCTGGTCGATAACCAGGAACGCGAGTATCGCATCGAGGTTGGCCGCCAGGCGGCCATCAGCAACGACACGTACGTTTGGCTGGCCGGCGAGCCGACGGTGCATGTGACGCAGCGCGATCTGGCGCCGCAGGTGAAGAAGGGCTTTGACGAGTACCGCGAGCGCAAGCTCACGACCCTGGTGGCGGACGATACCACCCGCGTCGAAATCGCGCTCGCCGGCGAACGCTACGAGCTGACGCGCGGCGCCGACGGCTGGGTGCTCGACCACCCGGTGAAGGCTCACGCGGTGCGCGACGAGGTCATGAACCTGCTGCGCGACGTCGCGGCGCTGCGGGCCGAGGAATTCGTGGTGGATGCGCCTGCCGGCCTGGCCCGCTATGGTCTCGATGAGCCCTACTTGACGGTGAACGTGACGACCGAGCGGCAGCGGCCCCGACCGGCAGCGCCCCCGGACGAAACCGACGAAACTCCGGCCGAACCGGAGTACGAAACGGTGACCGAGACGGTCGGCGTGGCGGTCGGCGCTTTTGCCGACATGCAGGAGAAACGCCGCTACGCCCGGCGGCTCGACCAGCCTTGGATCGTCAGCGTCACGCAGGATGCGGTCGGCAAGCTGCTGCCGGATCTCGCCAAGCTGCGCGACCCGCAGATTACGCGCGTCAGGGCCGACGATGCCACGCAGTTGAAGCTCTCCGCCGACGGCCTGACCGTCACGCTGGACAAGGTGGACGGCCGCTGGCAGGGGCAGGGTGACCTGGCGGAACTCGAAATCCCGGCCGTCAGCGACATCCTCCAGGCCTTCGAGGACCTGCGCGCGATTGACTACATCCTCGCGCCGGCCGACCCGGCCGAGTACGGACTGGCCGAGCCGCGCGCCACGCTGACCGTCACCGCCGGCGGGACGGTCGCCCCGGTCACCGTGCGCGTCGGCGACCTGACCCGCAGTGCCCGCAACGCCTACGTGCAGCGCGCCGACCAGCCGACCGTGTTCGTCGTGGCGGCCGCCCAGGCCGACCGCCTGGTGGTCAGCCCGTTCGCGCTGCGTTCACGCAGCATCTTCAGCACCAGCCCGCAAGCCATCAAACACATTGAGGTGGCCGCCCCCGGCCGCCAGCGGGTGCTGGAACGCGTCGAGCGCGACTGGCGGCTCGTGGAGCCGCCGGACGCCGCCGTCGAGCAGGTGGCCGCCCGCACGCTGGCCGGCGATCTGGCCCGCCTGCGGGCCCGCCGGGTGGCCGGCCGGGACGATTCCGACCGCTATGGTCTGGACCAGCCCGAGATCACCGTGACGTTCCGCGTCGAGCTGCAACTGCCGGAGCCGGCGGACGAAGAGGCGGCCGAGGCGGGCCCGCCCGCGTTGGTCGCGCACACTTTGCGCGTCGCCCGGCATGATACCGTCGCCTACGCCTGCTTCGACGACGATCCGTTCATCTACGAGCTCGATGAGACCATCTACCGCGTCCTGACGGCCGAACTGGTCAACCGTAAGGTGTTCGACATTCTGGCCCAGGACATCGTCGGCGTGACGATCATCACGCCCGGCAGTCGGTTGGAGCTGGTTCAGGCCGACGGCGAGTGGCAATTCGGGCCGGACCCCTACGTGACGCTCGACCAGTCCAAGGTCAAGGAACTGGCCGACGCACTGGCCGGGCAGCGGGTCGAGTCGTACGAGGTCCTGGCGGGCGGGGATTTCCAGGCCACCGGCCTGTTCGCAGCCCCGATAACTGTGAGCATCAAGCTTGCCAACGGCCAACTGGTCAATCTTAAGCTGGAAGATGCGCAACCCGACGGCGCGGCCCGGCTGGCCGGCTGGGTCGAGCGCAAATCCATCTTCCGCCTGAGCGAGCCCGATTGTGCCGCAATGCTGCGCGGCCTGGAGTATTACATCGCTGCGGACGGCGCCGATCAGGACAAGTAGCGGAGCGCGCCGGCGGCGCCGTGCGGTCATGGTGTCTCCGTGGGCGGCGACGTACGAGCGCTTCGAAACCACGCGCGCTTGTGTAATAGCCAGACCCTGCCACAGCGCTGATACTACGTTCGAAGGCGCATCCTGTTGTGCCCGGTCCAGCTTCGATGGAGCTACTGTTGTGTGCCCTGACTGCCGCGAGCCACTGATCGTCGTCGAGCGCGACGGCATCGAGATCGACTACTGTCTCGATTGCCGCGGCACGTGGCTGGACGCCGGCGAGCTGGAGCAGATGGGCACGCTGGCCGGGGTTGAGCCCGACGCCGTGTCAACGGCCCTTCAGGATGCCCGGGCCAAGTCGCGCGGCCAGCGACGCTGCCCGCGCTGTGAGCGCCGGATGGAAGTCGTCATGCTCGCCGTGGACGCCATCGAGGTGGACCGCTGCCCGCTTGGTCACGGACTCTGGTTCGATGCCGGCGAGATTCGCGCCTTGGTAGGCGCGCTGGCCGGCGGCGAGGCGGGCGCGCTGGCCCACTTCTTCGCCGACACGCTGCATCACGACCTCGAGGATCAACCTAAGGGAGGCTAGCCATGGGACCCCTGGCGATTGTACTGCTTGTTTTGGTCGGACTACTCGTGCTGCTCGTTTTGTGGGCCATCGGCATCTACAACGGCCTGGTGCGGCTGCGCAACGAGGTCAAGAACGCCTGGGCCCAGATCGATGTCCAGCTCAAGCGTCGCCACGACCTGATTCCCAACCTGGTGGAGACGGTAAAGGGCTACGCCGGCCACGAGAAGAGCACGCTCGAAGCGGTTGTCCAGGCCCGCTCGCAGGCCGTGGCGGCCAACGGCGTCGAACAGCAGGCCCGCGCCGAGCACGCCCTCAGCGGCGCGCTCGGTCGCCTGATGCTGCTGGTCGAGCAGTACCCGGACCTCAAGGCCAATCAGAGCTTCCTGGCGTTACAAGAGGAGCTGACCTCGACCGAGAACCGCATCAGCTTCGCCCGGCAGTACTTCAACGATACGACGATGCAGTTCAACACGCGCCAGGAAACCTTCCCGCATAACATCATTGCCGGCATGTTCGGATTCCAGCGCGGCGCGTTCTTCGAGCTGGAAGACGAGGCGCAGCGGGCCGTGCCCAAGGTGCAGTTCTAGCACACGCGAGCCCGCGGATCCGGCACTCCCGGTCCTGCTCGGCCGAGGCTGCGAGACGTAGTAGATGTGGGACGCGATTCGCCAGAATCACCGCCGCTCGTTGCTGCTCATCGCAGGGCTGGGCGTGCTGCTGGTCGGGCTGGGTGCCCTGATCGGCATCGCGTTGGTACCGCCGCTCGACACGCACTACCTGAATCCGGACGCCGCCGGGCCGGGCATCGATCCGCTGGTCAGCGGCGGCTGGGGCGCCGCCATCGCCCTGGCGCTGTGGCTGGTCATGTGGGCCCTGGCGGTGGGAGCCGGCGACCGCGTGCTGCTCTCCGTCGCCGGCGCCAAGCAGATTGAGAAACACGACGCGCCGCAGCTCTGGAACACCGTCGAGGAAATGACCATCGCCTCCGGTATGGGCCGGATGCCCAAGGTATACGTGATCGACGACGACGCACCCAACGCCTTCGCGGTGGGCTACCGCCCGGATCGGGCGGCGGTCGCCGTGACGTCCGGGCTGTTGCGCCGCATGGATCGGGACGAACTGCAAGGCGTGGTCGCGCACGAGATCGGCCACATCCGTAATCTTGACGTCAAGTTCATGACCATCGCCGGCGTCATGGTTGGCACGGTCGCACTCATCGCGGACATGTTCCTGCGGTCGCTCTGGTTCGGCGGCGGCCGGCGGAGCGGTGGCCGGCGCGGCGGTGGCGGCGGCGGTCACGCGCTTCTGCTCGCGGTCGCCATAGTGGCCGCGATTCTGGCCCCGCTGGCGGCCCAACTGCTCTACTTCGCCTGTTCGCGCCGGCGGGAATACCTGGCCGACGCCTCGGCCGCCCGCTACACGCGCTACCCGGAGGGCCTGGCGTCGGCACTGGAGAAGATTGGGCAGAGCGTCGGGCAGGCCCGCGGCCAGGCCCGCCGGCAAACGAACCGCGCCGTGGCCCCGATGTTCATCGTTAATCCGCTCCAGACCCGCGCTGCCTTCAATCTGGCGGCGACCCATCCCCCGCTCGACAGACGCGTCGCCATTCTACGGGGCATGGCCGGCCAGGCGGGTTTCGCCGCCTACGAGGAGGCCTTTCGCAAGGTCGCAGGTCAGCGGGCCCGCTGCCTGGACCAGCAGGTCCTGGAGGGGGATAGCGGTGTGGCCGCCCGCCCGCCCAGCGTTACCCCGGCCGAGCGCCGCGAGGAGGCCGTTGCCCGGGCCCGGGCGGTCGGCGACCTGCTGACCGGGCTGGCGGGCTTCGCGCTCATTGCCTGCCCGTGCGGCACGCACCTCAAGGTCCCACCGCACTTCAAGCGGTCCGAGCTGAACTGCCCGCGCTGCGGCCAGACGCACGCGGTCGCCGCTGCGACCAAGCCCTCCGCTGACACTCGCCCGCCACTGCGTTTCAAGCGGCAGGGTGAGGGCTGGGAGTCGTTTCCGTGCTCGTGCGGCCACGCCGTGGAGGTCAGCCCCGCCTTTCAGGCACCGACCACGCGCTGCGGGAAATGCGGGCGACAGATCCAGATCGACTAGTAACGGCCGAAGGCAGCCGCCGGCCGCGGCCCGGCCGGCGCCCAGCGCGCCACCGGATTCCGCCGACTCGGCGCCCGCGCGCCAAGCTGCTAGAATGGCAGATTGTGCTGTTTTCGACCGCCCTGTGGGCAATGCTGTGTGACACTGTGAGGAACGAGAGATGAAGAAGATCCGCCTGTTCACGCCCGGCCCGTGTGCTGTTCCGGAAGAAGTCCTGCTGGAGATGGCGCGGCCCTTCGAGCACCACCGCACCGATTGGTTCAAGGGCATGATGAAGGAGGCCTGCGAGAAGCTCCGGATCGTCATGCAGACCAAGAACGACGTCATCGTCATTACCGGCTCGGGCACGGCGGCCGCCGAGGCGGCCATCGTCGGCTGCAATCCGCCCGGGGCCAGGATGCTGACGATCGAGAGCGGCAAGTTCGGCCAGCGCTGGGGCGAGATCGCCGAACAATACGGCATGAACGTGCATCGTCACGAGATCGAGTGGGGCACGGCCATCGAGCCACAGTGGGTCGCCGATTATCTCAAGCGCGACCCGGAAATCACGACCGTGATGCTGACGCACAGCGAAACCTCGACAGCGACGCTGTGCGACCTGGAAGCGATCGGGAAGGTCGTGCGGTCGGCCGGCAAGCTGTTCCTGGTGGACGGCATCACATCCGTGGGCGCGGTGCCCGTCAAGCCCGACGAGTGGGGTGTGGACGTGCTGATCACGGGCGCTCAGAAGGCCCTGATGCTGCCGCCGGGCCTGGGCTTCCTGTCCGTCAGTCAGCGGGCCTGGGACATCATCGAGAACAACAAGAGCCAGCATGCCTACTATCTGAACCTGATCAAGGCGCGCAAGAGCGCCGCCGACCACGATACGCCTTTCACGCCGGCGCACCTGCTGGTACGCGGCCTGAACAAGGCCCTCGACCTACTGGTGGCCGAAGGCATGGAGAACGTGTGGAAGCGTGTCGCGGCCATGGCCGAAGCCACCCGCCGGGCCGGCGTGGCCATCGGGCTGCCGGTCTTCTCGAAGCGGCCCTCCGATTCCGTCACCGCGTTCACCTGCCCCGCCGGGGTGAAGGTCAAGGACATCCGCGCCCAGCTCAAGGACCGCTACGGCATCGAGTCGGCCGGCGGACAGGACCATCTCAAGGGCAAGATCTTCCGACTTGGCCACATGGGCTACGTCGACGAGATGGACACGGTGCTGGCGATCGCCGCGCTCGAGCAGGTGCTCTACAAGCTGGGGCACAAGTTCGACCTGGGCGCCGGTGTCACCGCCGCCCAGAAATTACTGGCCGAACGGCTGTAAACGAAGCAACCTGCGCGCGCTGCCCCGGCTCGTCCGGGGCCCGCGCGGCCGGGCGCGCGACGATGGCCGCCGCCGGAGTTATGGTGCCCCAATGTGGTCACCGTCAGCCGCGGAGAACGCCTCGGAATCGCAAGTCTAATGCGGGGAAGTGTTTATCGCCACATCGTGTATTGCGGCTGGCCGTAGGCGGATTACCAATGAACAGTGGTCCCAACGGCTTAGGTGCTAATCCCCGCGCACCATCGCCCCCCAATGAACGTTCGCGCCAATGGGCCCAGCAGGACTCGAACCTGCGACCGGCGGATTATGAGTCCGCTGCTCTAACCAACTGAGCTATAGGCCCGCCAAACGCGTTCAACCCAAACGCCACCACACCGCGCGCCGCCAACAAGCAGTACCGCGACTGACGCCGCACGCGCCCGCCGGCGCAAGCAACGGGCGCGGCAACGCAGGCCCCGGGCCCAGGATTGCCACGCCCGATCATCGGCGTTGCGCCGGTCAGCGTACCTCGTTCGCAGTTGACGAACCAGCCTTGGCGGGTTCGGCTGCTGGCGCTGGGCGGATCACGCCACTGCCGCCTTGCGCCGCGGTAGGGTTGGCCATAGCGCGTCGGCTGGCCGTGACGCGTACCGGAATCCGCACACTGGAAACGCCTTCATCATCAGTACGTACGATGACAGCGGCGGCTCGCCTGGATTCGGCGGAGTAATCGGCCGGGACCTTAATGACAACGTACTGGATCCCGGCTTGGCTGTCGAGGTGTGCCTGTATCCTGGGGTCGGTGCTCATCACCGACGTGGCCAGCCCCGGCTTGCCGGACCAGACGAGTCGGGCCTTCAACTCGGTCTCCGCGGTCTGGTTCGGCGGCACCTCGAAACTGCCTGGCTCGGAGCGCAGGCGCGGATCGAGATTCGCAAACACGCGCAGTCGCTCGGTCGGCGAGCGCTCGACGCCGGTTTCCAGCGTGACGGCGCCGCGAATGCTCTGATTCGGCCACGGCGGGCTGAGTGTCACGTCAAGCTCGTACTTGGCACTCGCCTCGATCTCACGCAGTTCAGCCGAGATATTGGCCGTCTTGACGGGTACCAGCTTGGGCCGAATCTCGCCGGCGTCTCCCTTTGTGATCGTGATGGTTTTGGTCTGGGGCTCGTCCGTGCGCGCGATCTGACCGAAGTTCACCGTTTGCGGATCGCACGTCAGCGCCGTCATGACGCGGACCGTGCCCTTCAAGGTTACGCTGCGATTTTCCTTATCGTTGGTCTGCACGCGAATCGACCGGCTGAATTCACCGCTCGCCCGGTTACGGGTCGACGTGCTAACCTGGATTTCATCGGTCTCACCGGGCGGGATGCTTCGGCCAGACTGGCCGACAACCTTGGCCCCTCAGCCCGCCCTTACGCGTATGTTCAGTGGCCCCTCACCCGCATTGCGGACCTTGAAGGCGAAAACCGCATCTTCGCCGGACCACATCGGCTCAAGTACTACCTCCGGCGTGTCGCACGCCCACTTGGGCTGCGGCTGATCCGGACCGGGCGGTGTCAGGTCCACCTCCGAGCCGTCGGGCGCCCCGCAGCCGCCCTTCTTCTCGGCTGCCGGAGACTGCTTGGCATCCTCCGCAGCCTGGGCCTCGCTCTGCAGCGACCTGACGCCCGACGTTGCGGCCGGCTTCGGCGCACGGGCAGGCTGCTGAGCCGCCGGCCGCGCCGGAGTGTTCGCCGGCTGTCCCGCTTCTTCGGCGGCGCTCTGCGCCGCCATCTTCTGCTCGATCAGCTTGCGAATCGCCTCGACCTCGGCCTCAGCCTCCGCCCGCTGGTTCTGAGCGGCCGGTTCGTTGCTCGAGGCGGCGCCGGCCGATCCGGCGGCCGGCTTCGGCTCCGTGCTGGGGCCGGCCCAGGCAACAGCGACGCAAAGCGCCGCAGTTGCCACGGCAAGTCCCCACCGCGCGCTCCGCGCGCCAAATAGCGGCCGCGCGTCGTGCTCCTTCATCTTCCTCTTCCGTTCCATGGTGCTGTTCCTCATGTCCGCTGAATGCCCGACAAGCATAACAAGCTGCGCTGCCAGATACCAATATCCATACCGCAGCTATCGGGCATAACTCGCCATTATAACAGAATTCCCGGCCATGCCAGCGGCAAACGGCGCCGCTTGGCGTACAATCCTCCTCCTGCGTGCTACCACACGCTCAACTAATGTTAGACACGCGGTCGCGGCCTTGGTTGGGGCCGCGCCGCGTTAATGGCCCCGCATTCCCCCGCGTGCGCGGCTGGCCGGAGCGCGGCAATGATCGACAACCTGGCGGCACAAGCCAACGTAGGGCTACTCAATGGCCGAACCTTGGCCGTCTTGGGCTACGGTGCCCAGGGGCACGCTCACGCCCTCAACCTGCGCGATTCCGGCTGTCAGGTTATCGTGGCGCAGCGTCCGGGCGGTCCACGGCACGCCGCGGCGGTCGAGAGCGGTTTCGAGCCAGTCGATGCTCGAACCGCCGCCCGGCAGGCCGATATCCTGATTTTCGGACTGCCGGATGAGGCGGCACCCGCTATCTACGAGGAACAGATTCGGCCGGAACTGCGCTCCGGACAGACGCTCGGATTTATACACGGTTTTAATGTCCATTATGGCAGGATAGTCCCGCCCCAGGGCGTCGATGTTGTCCTCGTGGCCCCCAAAGCACAGGGGCACGCCGTCCGCAGCCTGTTCCTGGCCGGCGGCGGAGCCGTTGCGCTCGTGGCCACTGGGCAGGACACCAGCGGCCGGGCGATGGAAACGGCACTGGGCTGGGCCGCCGGCCTGGGCTGCCATCGGTCCGGCATCTTGCCAACCACCTTCCGGGACGAGACCGAGACGGACCTGTTCGGCGAACAAGCGGTGCTCTGTGGCGGCCTGACGGCCCTAATCAAGGCGGGCTTCGAGACGCTGGTGGAGGCCGGCTATCCGCCGGAGCTGGCGTACTTCGAGTGCTGCCACGAGGTCAAGTTGATCGTTGACCTAATATATGAAGGCGGCCTGACTTACATGCGCGAGCGCATCTCGAATACCGCCCGCTTCGGTGACCTCACCCGCGGGCCGCGCGTCGTGGACGAGTCCACCCGGGCGGCGATGCGCGCTATCCTCACTGAGATCCGTACGGGCCAGTTCGCCCGCGAATGGCAGTACGAGTACGAGCAAGGTCTGCCCAGATTCAGAACCCTCACAGAGAACGACCGCAAACACCCGATCGAGGTGATCGGGGCGGCGCTGCGGGGCATGTTGCGGCCGGGGCGCCCATCCGAGTCGGCAGGAGGACATACCGGCAATGTGTAACCTGAGGTTATCGGTCCTTGTTCTGGCGCTGATCTGGCTCATGGGCACCCATCCGGCCGTCGCCTTGAACGACGAACCGCCCGAGGTGCCGCGGGCGCGCGAGCTGGTCAACCTGCTCATCCAGGGCAAGTACAACCAGTTCGTCAGCGCGGGCAACGAGGTGATCCAGCGTAGCGTGACCGCCGAACACGCCGAGCGGCTCTGGTCGGCGATATTGATGCGCTGCGGCGAGTACCAGGGCCGCATGACCGTCCGCACGCTTCCAACTGCGGAGCGCCGCATAGTGGGGCTGGCCCTGTACTTCGAGCACGCGGTCCAGCCGGTGCGCGTGGAGATCGACGCCCAGGGCCGGCTGGCCGGATTCTGGCTCGACCCGGTCGAGATGACGCGGCCCTACGAGCCGCCGGCATACGTTAATCCGAACCGCTACGAAGAGCAGGTGGTCTCGATCCCCGCCGAATTGCCGTTGCCGGCCACGCTTACGATCCCGCTCGGTCCAGGGCCGCATCCGGCGGTCGTGCTCGTGCAGGCCGCCGGTCCGCTTGACCGCGATTCGACCGTTGGCGTGCGGCGGCCGTTTCGTGACTTGGCGCTGGGCCTGGCGACCAGCGGCGTGGCGGCCCTGCGCTACGATCGGCGGTCACTTGCACATCGTGCCGTCGCGCCACCCGAGGGCTGGAGCTTCTCCAGTGTCGCGGTTGATGATACGCTGGCCGCTCTGGAGCTGTTGCGGAACCAGCCACAGATCGACGCCAAGCGCCTTTACGTGCTGGGGCACGGCTTGGGCGGCATGGCGACGCCACACGTCGCCGAGCGCGACGGACGGCTCGCCGGCATGGTGATCGTGGGCTGCGGGGCCCGCTCGGTCCTGGACATAATGCTCGATGAGAGTCGCTACCTGGCCAGGCTGGACGGGGTAGTAACGGCCCGCGAGAACGAGCAACTGGCCCGCCTGACGCAGTACTTCTCAGCCATCCGGGCCGGGCGGCTGGCCGATGTCCCGCCGACGGCCAACATACCGGTCAAGTTCCTCGCCGAACTGCACCAATTGGACGTCCTGGCGACCGTCGGCCGGCTGAAGACTCCCGTTCTGGTAGTGTTGGGCGGACGCGATTTCCAGACGACGACCGAGGACCGATCGCTGTGGGCGCAGGCCCTGGCCGGCCGGCCGCAGTCGGGCTTCCGCATCTTCGAGGATTTGGATCATACGCTCGTCGCCGGCTCCGGGCTGGCCAGCCCGGACGACTACTTGCAGCCCGGCCACGTTGACGCGGCCGTCATCGATTTGCTGGCAGACTTGGTTCGGAAGCCGGCCGGAGAGCAATAACGAGCTTGTCGTCGAGGCGCCCGACCCACGGTGCCCCTGCAATATGGTGCCCGCACTACGGGCACTTCGGGCACGTGCGGATATGCGATAGAATGAGAGCCAACGTGTCCTGAGCTTCTTCGTGACGGGCAATGTCGGACCGGAACGCGGTTCGTCAGCGGGGCGGGAGCCTGACGTGGCAAGATCCGGCGGCGAGAAACCCTGCGACCCTGGCACTACGGCTGAGACGGCGCAGCGCGCCAGTCGTGCCCGCAAGTACTGGCCGCGCGTCGAACTGGTTGTGCTGGCGTGCGCGTTCGTCGTCACCATCCTGGCCAAGCTCGTGGCGGTGCGCGCATACCAGCCTGTCAGCCTTCTGTCCTGGTGGGTCTCCGTGGCGGTTGGTGACGTCGCGTTCTTCGCCACGGTCGCGGCCGCCGCTTCGTTTGCCTATGCCGTCTTGCCGCGGCGCTGGTTAGCGCGCATCGTCCTCCTGGCGGCCGTGTCGATTCTAGGCTGGTCATTGGCCAACGCAGCTTGGCTATACGTCACCGGTGTGCAGCTTCAACCCGGCGTCATCTTCGTCATTCTCAAGCATCCGGCGGAGTTCTGGCCGACGGTCAGCCCGCACGTTACGCGGATGCCGCTGCCACTGGTTGTCGGCGGGTGTCTGGCGGGACTCGGCGCGCTGGCCTGGGTTGGCTGGCGCCTGGTGCGCCCGCGGCCGATCGGCGAACATCGCCGCGGCTACGCGCTCGTAGGCGTGGCCGGCATCCTGGCGGCGCTCGCGGTGCTCACCGTGGTCAAAGGCGCCGCGCCCGAGGTCGGCATGGGGTCGGTCGGCCCCGTGCTCAGTTACAGCAGTCACGGACACGTACTGACGTCGCTGCTGCCTGGCCGGCTGGACCGCGACTTGGGCGACCTCCCGACCCGGGTCGTGCCGCGCGTCGGTGAGCGCCACGTCGAGTTCCCGGCGGCGCCCCCGGGGGGCTGGCCTAACATCGTGCTCGTGTTGTTGGAGAGCGTCTCATACCAGGCCAGCGGGCTGGGGAAGAGCTCACGCGGGGCCATGCCGACGCTGAGCCGGCTGGCGGCCGAGGGTGTTGAGTTCGCGCACACGCGCGTGCCGGTGTCCCAGACGGGCAAGGCGTTCTGGGCAACTTTGACGGGCACGACGCCCGACCTGTACCACGACTACGCCGAGGCCATCCTGGTCGATGAACCGTATGAGAGCCTGGCGTCGCTCTTGCGCCGGGTGGGCTATCGCAGCGCGTTCTTCCAGATGTCCAAGGGTACGTTCGAGTGCGCCCCGGGCACGTTCGCGAATCTGGCGTTCGACTGGGCCTGGTTTCGCGAGAACCTTGAGGACCCTACGGCCAACCTGGGCTACCTGAGCGGCGACGACTTCCGCATGTTGGACCCGGCCCTGGAATGGGCAACCAACGAAGACAGGCCGTTTCTGCTAATGATGATAACGTCGGTCGCGCACGATCCGTACGACGTGCCGGAGTCCTTCGGGCCGCGGCTGGCGGACCAGCGCGCCCGCTATCACCAGGCCGTGCGCTACACGGATGCGTTTCTGGACGAGCTGCAGGAACGGCTGGCCATGCTCGGCCTGGCCGACAACACGGTGCTGTGCGTGCTCGGCGATCACGGCGAGAGCTTTCGGCCGGAATCTCGGCACACGCGCTGGGTGCCCCACGAAGAGGTCGTCCGCGTGCCCTGGGTGCTGAGCTGGCCGGGCCATGTTCCCGCGGGGGAGCGCTGCTCCTGGCCCTGCAGCCAGTTGGACGTAACGCCCACGCTGTTGAGCTTGCTTGGCTGCGACATCTCCCAGGCGGGCTTTGAAGGACGTGACGCCCTGGCGCCTGGCAGCCCGGACCGCCCCCTGCCGTGTTCGTCATGGTTCGAAGGCAGCCCAATGGCGCTGGTAGAGGGCACACAGAAGTGGCTGTACTGGCCGCGCACCGGCGAAGTCCAGTTCTACGACTTAGCCAGCGACCCGGATGAGCTTAGTCCCATAACGGTTGACGATGCCCAGCGGGCCCGTGTGGCCGAGTTTCTGACCAGTTGGCAGCGGTCGTCCTACATCGAGTTCCATGCCAGGCGCTTCCGCCGCGAGTTCCTGTACGATCATTGGTGGGCGTTCAGTTCCGGACGCTACGGACGGGCCTACTATGTGCCTTGAATCACACGCTCCCGCGGCGCGCCCGGCAGCGCTGAAGGTCCTGATTCTGACGCTCCTGCTGGTCTGGGCCTTCTGGCCCGAACTGGCCTACGCGGCCCAGTTGATGCTCAGCAGCAGCGACTGGAGCCACGGCCTGGTGGCGCCGCTGGCGCTCGCGCTGCTTGTCGCGCGCCGCCGCCCGTACCTGGCACAAGACCTGAAGCGCGGGTCGATCTGGGGCATAATCCTGCTGTTACTGAGCTTGGCGGTATACGCGGCCAACATGTGGCCGTGGGCGTACGGCTACTTCCGCCACGTGGCGTTCGTCCCCGCGGCCGGCGGAGTCGTGCTGGCAACTTGCGGATGGCGCGTCCTGAAGCGCTGCTTGCCGATGCTGCTGATCCTGTTGCTGAGCATTCCGATCGGCCCGCGCTACTATGCCGGTCTGATCATCAAGCCGGAAACCTACACACTGGCGGCCGCCCGGGTAGTGCTGGACCGTCTGCCCGGCGTCGATATGCATTTGCACGGCCCCGACCTGGACTTCGCCGCCGCCGACGCGACCGGCACGGTCGCCACCGGCGAGCCGCGGCGCGGCGCCAGCATGTTGCTGACCTACGCCGTGCTCGGCGTATTCGTGGTCTTCACGCGCGTGCGGCCGGCCTGGCAGGTCGCTCTGCTGGCGCTGGCCGCAGTGCCGATCGTGCTGCTGTGCAACCTGCTGCGCTTGTTGTGCTGGGGAGTGATCAACATCTACGCCCAGCCGGACCCGGTCAGTCCGGTGCCGCGCGTCATCGCCGCGGCCGTGTCGCTGGTGCTGGCGTACCTGCTCTTCGCGGCCGGGTGCGGCGTACTGGGCTGGCTGGGGACGGCCTTCGCCGCCGACGAACGGGATGATCAGGGTCAGGATGAGGAGGTGGCCGATGCCTGAGGCACTGTCGCCGCGCCGACCGCCGACCTGGCGGGCTTTGCTTTCGCCGACTTTCCTGGCCTGCGTGGTCATCGTGGCGGCCGCGGCTAGCGGGTTGCGCCCCGCCATGCTCGCCATCGCCGCGCACTACGAGAAGCAGAGTATCCCGCTGCGCCGGCCCTTGGAGGAGTTCAACCCGGCCGCGTTCAAGTCGTTCGACGCCACGGTCGTCGCGCAGCTTGAGAACATGCCGGCGGTAGAGGATGTTGGCACGGAGCACGTGCTGATGGTTGATCTCAAGCCGCTGGACCCCAACCGCGCCCAGCGTTTCTTCGCGTGGATGCTGGTGACGTATTACAGCGACCCGCACGACCAGGTCCCGCACACGCCGGAAGTGTGTTATCGGCAGGCCGGTACGCGCGTCGGGGGCATCGACGTGATCCCGGTCGAGGTGCCGGGGCCCGACGGCACGCCTCAGACGGTGGACGTGCGCTTCGTGGACATGCACCAGCCGCAGGCACGCCTGATGATCGCCTACGTTTTCCACGCCAACGGCAAGTTCTGTCACGACCGCGAACAAGTCCGCTGGGTGGTTGGGCGACCGGGCGACCGCTACGTGTACTTCAGCAAGATCGAGGCCATCGCCTCGTTCACGTACGAGTTCCAGCGGCAGGAGGCGATCGACCTGTGTCGCGATATCCTCCGCGAAGGGCTGCCCGCGCTCGTTGCCGATCATTTCCCCCGCCCGGAAGACCTCAAGTAAGGCGGTTTGCCCCCGCGGTGCGGCGGTCTGCCCGCGCTGCCAAACCGGCGTGCAGCATCATCAGCCCCGCCACTACCGCCGCTACGAACAGCATATGCTGCCGCGGCTCTGGGACGGGCCCCCAGGTGTTCGCGAGCGTGGTCATGGTCCCATCGCCGCGACCCACCTGCGCTATCACCTTCCCCAGCACCGCGCCGGCACTGGTCACCCGGAAGTAGAACTCCGCCGCCTGGCCGCAGCGTATCGCGTGCGCCGGGTCGGCTGTCCAGGCGCGAAAGACGTCGTCCTCCGTGTCGTATTCCCAGCCGGCCGGCACATTGAAGTAGTAGCTGTTCGTGTACGGCACTTCGAAGCGTGTGATGGGCTCGAGCCCCAGGTTCGTCAACTCATAAGTGTACACGCTGGCCCGCACCCAGACGCGCAGGCGCACGCCCTCGGTTTGCACATCCGACAGGACAGGAACCGCGGCCAAAGCCAGGATGAGCGGCGTGATCAACATGTCGCCATTATAGCGGGCGGCGCGGGAATACCACGCGGCAAATCACCCACCGGCCAGCCCGGCACGGGCCGCCGGGCGGCTTGGTCAGACCGGCTTCGTCGCCCGGACCAACGAATCCATGAACTGGCCGTGCCGCAGCAGCTCGGGATCGCGGAAGCCGCAGGCCTCGATATCAGCGCACAATTCCTCGAAGCTGAACGTCCCGCCGCCCTCTGTCGCCACCAGCATGTTGATAGCAAACAGCGCGCCGGCCGGCGGCTGCGTGTGGCTGGCGTCCATGACCACGTCACGCAGGACCACCTGTCCGCCGGGGACCAAGGCGGCGTAGACCTTGCGGAACAGAGCGCGGTTCTGGGAACGCGAATTTTGATGCACGATCGCGCCCAGCCAGGCGAAATCGACGCCGCCGGGCAGGTCATCCGTGTAGAAGTCGCCGGCGACGAGCTGCACGCGTTCCGCCAGCCCCTCCTCCACTATTCGCTGCCGGGCCAGCGGCATGGCCGCCGGCAGATCAAACAGCGTGCCGACCGCCTCCGGCACTGCGCGCAGCAAGGCCGCCGTCCAGGTGCCCGTGGCGCCGCCCACATCCAGGAGGTGCTTGAATGACAGCGGCCGCAGGACGGTGACCAGGCGGTCGGCCAGTGGAGCCGAATGCCAGTGCATGGCCTCGATGAAGGCGGCCTGGTCCGCCTCCGCTCCGCGCACGCTGGGACTGCGCGGGACCGGCCGGCCGGACTGCACCACGGCGGAGAGCTGGGCCCAACGCCGCAGACAGTTGGCCTGGTGCCGCAGAGTGGCCAGCAGGCCGGGGCGTTCCGCGTGGTTGAAGAGCGCGGTCACGTCGGGGGGGGCGGCGAACTGCTCGTCGCGCTTCTCCAGCAATTCCAGGGCCACCAGCGCGTTTAGCAGGGCCGTCATGCCGCGCCGGTCGGCACCGCACAAGTCAGCCATTTGTGCCGCCGTGCGCGGTTCCACCGCCAGGTGACCGAAGACGTCGAAGTCCACGGCGGCGGCCAGCACGCATGCGGGCTGATGGCCGCGCAACACCTCGACCAGCGCATCGGCCGTCCAGTTCTGAGCCATTGCTCACCTCATAGATCGCCGGGGCCGCTCCCGGCCGGGTGCCTTGCCCATTAGTCTTCCACGCCCGCGTCGGGCGCCTCGCCGCCGTCGCTCGGCGGCGCGTCCGTCGAACCCGTAGCCGGTGACGTTGCTTGCCCGGTGGGCGTCTCGTCGGCTGCAGTTTCGCCGTCCGCTGGGCCATTATGCTCTGCTTCAGCCTCGGAGATGATCTTGGCGACGGCGACCACGCGATCATCTTCGGCAACACGGATCAGTCGGACGCCCTGAGTGGCCCGGCCGATCTCGCGCAGTTCGGCCAGCGCCATGCGCAGGAGCGTGCCCTTGCTGGTAATGAGCATGAGCTCGTGTTCGTCGGTGACGGCGCGCAGCGCGATGACCGGCCCGTTGCGCTCGGTCGTCTTGATGTTGATGACACCCTTGCCGCCCCGGCGCGTGAGGCGGTACTCATCGATATCCGTGCGCTTCCCGTAGCCGTTTTCGCAGACGGTCAGAACGCTCATGCCGGGCTCGATGACCACCATGTCGACCACGGCGTCGTTGCGGCCCAGCGTGATGCCGCGCACGCCGTGGGCGCTGCGGCCCATGGCGCGCACGTCGGTTTCGTTGAAGCGGCAGGCCATGCCCAGGCGCGTGCCCAGCACGATCTGCTCGTCGCCGTCGCTGAGGGCGACCTTGATGAGCGTGTCGTCGGCATCCAGCGTAATGGCCTGGATGCCGCTGGGGCGCGGCCGCGAGAATGCCGACAGCGGGGTCTTCTTGACGATGCCCTTCTCGGTGGCGAAGAAGACGTACTGCTCCGCCTGCTGCTCGAACTCCGTGACGGCCAGCACCGCGACATGCCGCTCATTGGGCTGCATGGTGAGCACATTGGCCAGAGCGCGGCCGCGGCTGGTGCGCTGCATGCTCGGGATGTCGTAAACGCGCAGCCAGTACACCCGCCCGCGGTTCGTGAAGAACAGCAGATAATCATGCGTTGAGGCCGCCCGCATGTGCTCGATGAAGTCGTCGTCCTTGGCTTCCGTGCCGCGAATGCCCTTGCCGCCGCGCCCCTGGCTGCGGAAGACGTCCGCCGGTACGCGCTTGATGTAACCCTGGTGCGACAGCGTGACGACCACCTGCTCTTCCTGGATCAGCTCGTCCAGCGCGAACGAGCGGGCGGCCGGGCCGAAACGCGTGCGCCGCGGCTCGGCCAGCTTGGCCTTCAGCTCATGCATGTCCTCGACGATGATGTCCAGCACGCGGCGCTCGTCGCTGAGGATCAGGTTGTAGTCGGTGATCTGATCGACCAGCTTGCCGTATTCACCGGCCAGTTGCTCGATTTCCAGCCCCGTCAGCCGCCGCAACTGCATCGCCAGGATCGCGTCGGCCTGCGTGTGCGTGAGGTGCTGGTCCGCGGCCGTGGCCCGCGCCACAAACGCCTCGGGCAGCAACCGCCGCACGGTGGCCGCCTCGCTCAACCGCAGCGGCTTCTCCATCAGCCGCTGGCGGGCCGTGTCCACGTCGGGCGATTCGCGAATCAGCCGGATGATCTCGTCGATGTCGGCGACCGCCAGGATCAACCCTTCGAGCACGTGGGCGCGCTGCCGGGCGCGGCGCAGCAGGTACTGCGTGCGCCGCCGGATCACATCCACGCGGTGCTGCACGAAATGGTCGATCAGTTGCCGCAGTCCCAGCGTCCTGGGCACGCGGTTGACCAGAACCACGTTCATGGCGTGCAGCGTTGATTCGAGCGGCGTGTACTTCCACAATTGGTTGATTACGACCTGGATGTTGGCGTCTTTCTTCAGCGTGATGACCAGCCGCACCAGTTGCTTGCGGCCGGACTCGTCCCGCAGATCATCGACGCCCTTGATCGTGCCGCTCTGCACGGCTTCCAGCAGCCGCTCCTTGATGGTCGGCAGCAGGACGCCGTACGGAATCTCGTCCACGACAATCTGCATGCGGCCGGACTTGGTCTCCTCCGTGTGCAGCACTCCGCGGACGGTGAGCGCGCCGCGCCCGGTCTCGTAGGCCTCCCGAATGCCCTCGCGGCCGCAGATGACGCCGCCGGTGGGGAAGTCCGGGCCGGGCACGCGTTGCAGCAGCTCGTCGATCGTGATGTCCGGTTTGTCGATGCAGGCCACGACGGCATCGCAGATCTCCGCCAGGTTGTGCGGCAGCAGGCGCGTGGCCATCCCGACGGCGATGCCCTCGGAGCCGTTCACCAGCAGGTTCGGAAAGCGGCTCGGCAAAACCACCGGCTCCTGGCGCGTGCCGTCGTAGTTCTCCTCGAAGTCGACCGTCTCGCGCTCGAGGTCCTCGAGCATCAGCTCGGCCGGCAGGGCCAGGCGCGCCTCCGTATAACGCATCGCCGCCGGCGGATCGCCGTCGATGCTGCCGAAGTTGCCCTGCGGGTGCACCAACAGGTGCCGCAGGCTCCACTCCTGGCCCATGCGGACCAGCGTGGGATAGATGACGCCCTCGCCGTGCGGGTGATAGTTACCGCTGGTGTCGCCGCAGATCTTGGCGCACTTGCGGTGCTTGGCCCGCGGGCTGAGGTTCAGGTCATTCATGGCCACAAGGATGCGGCGTTGCGAAGGCTTCAGACCGTCGCGCACGTCCGGCAGCGCGCGGGCCATGATGACGCTCATGGCGTAGGTGAGATAGGACTCCTGCATCTCCTGCGAGATGGGCGTCGGAATAACCGTACTCGTTTCGACGTTGCTCATCGGTGCTCCAGGGCAGCAGCGCGCCAGCGGCGCGACTCTCGCGAATGCGCGGATTGTACTTGATACCGCCGCGTAAAGCAGCGGCTCGGCGCCACAGGTTGCAGTGTCAGTTCGGATACAGTTCGGTCAGGGTACCGGCACGCCGCAGTTGGGTCCCGACAGCGCCGGGTACCCTCCGAGCACCAGCGCCCGCTTGAAGCACACGCGTGCCGACCGCTTGCCCGCCGACCCCATCCGGCGAGCGCCCCCGCCGCAACTCCTCCGACCAACCGGCGCAGGGACTTGACGGAACGGCTGGGGCGGCAAATAGTGCCGTCTTCCGGGCGCGATTGTGGCGGCCTGACAGCCGCCTGGTACCCGGCGGGCCCGCCTGACCTCTGGCCGGGCGGCTGCGTGTCGCTACCCGGGGCGCGTTGGCACAAGCTGGCACGATGCCCCGGCGTCGTTGACTGTTGTGGAGGAGCGGCGCAGCAGCGCGGGCCCGTGCGCCACAAGGTAACTCTTCACATGTCGGCTGGATCAACATCGTCGGACAAACGCGGCATCCTCGCTCTGGGGCCGATCATCGCCGCTGATGAGCAGTTCCTGGCGGCCCTGCGCCAGTTCGGGGAAATCCGCATCGTCGATTCCGTCGAGGATGCGTTGGCGGCGTTGCGGGCCGACCAGTTCGAACTCGTGCTCAGCAGCCCCATGGACCTCTTTCCGTTGGCGCGGGCGGAAGCCCGGCAACGCGGCGAGTTGATCCTCGACAAGATCGGGCAGGGCGTCTGCGTCGTGTGCCGCGACGGGGCCCTGACCTGGGCTAATCCCAAGCTGGATTCCTACCCCGCCGAGGTGCGTGAGGCGATCCGCGCCGCGTGTGCCGAGGTGTGCCGACAGCTCGCGGAGGAGCGGACCGCGCATGAGCCGGCCCCCAGCCGGCGGCGCACGGTGCACGTGGGCTCCGAATACGTCTTCGACCTGACGGTCTCGCCCTTGCTGGCCCCGGAGAAGGAGCTGACGGAAGTGGTCGGACTGGTCTGGGACATCTCCGCCGCCCACCGCATGCAAGAGCGCATCAACGCCATCGATGCCGCCGGACGCGAGCTGATGCGGCTTGATGTCGAGGCCCTCATGCAGCTTGACGCCGTTGACCGCCTGCAATTCCTCGAAGAGCAGATCGTGCGCTCCGCGCGCGAGCTGCTGCGCTTCGACCACTTCGTCGTGCGGCTGCTGGACCGCCAGTCCAACCGGCTGGAGACCGTGATCTCCGTCGGCCTACCCGAGGCGTCGGACCGGATGGACATCTATGCCGCCGCCGAGGGCAACGGCATCTGCGGCTACGTGGCGGCGTCGGGCCGCTCCTACATTGCGCCGGACACCACCCGCGACCCGCGCTACCTGCCCGGACTGGACGGGGCCGGCTCTTCCCTGACCGTGCCGCTGCGCCTGCATGACCAAGTTGTCGGCGTGCTCAACGTGGAATCAACGGAAATTGCGGCGTTCTCGGAGGATGATCGCCAGTTCGCCGAGATCTTCGCGCGCTACATCGCCATCGCCCTGCACATCCTGAAACTGCTGGCCGCCGAGCGCTCGACGACCACGGGCCAAATCACCGCCGACGTGGGCACCGAGCTGGCCGGTCCGCTGAACGATATCATTGCCGAGGCCACCAGCGCCATTGATGAACATGCGGGGCAGGACGACCTGCGCCGACGCCTGCACGCCATCATCGAGAACGTTGACCGCGTGAAGCGGACCTTGCAGGCCCTCACCCAGACACCCGCTGTCCGCGGCCTGGTTCCGGAAGTGCCGTCCGTCGACCCGCTGCTCGCCGGCCGCCGCATCCTGGTAGCCGACGACGAGGACATCATTCGCGAGACGATTGCCGACGTGCTGGCCAAGCACGGGGCCTTGGCCGTCATGGCGCGTGACGGGCAGGAAGCGACCGCCATGATCCGCGCCCAGCATTTCGACCTCGTCATTTCCGATATCAAGATGCCCTATAAGAGCGGCTACGAGGTCTTCGCCTCCGCCCGGCAGGCGAACATCCACTGCCCCGTCATCCTGATCACCGGTTTCGGCTACGATCCCGAGCACTCGATCGTGCGAGCCAGCCGCGAGGGCCTGGCGGGCGTGTTGTTCAAGCCGTTCAAGGTCGAGCAACTGGTCGACCTGATCCACCGGGCCCTGGGCGTCGCCCAGGCGAGTTGACCCGACACCGCGTTTTCTCACCCATTCGGTCCACGTTCGCAGCGTTGTTCCGTCTGTGGCAACACATGCCTCGGGTCCGGCCTGCGCCGCTTGGTCATGACCCGCGAGTCGGCTAAACTAGATTGTCTGTGCGAATTCGGTCGGTACCATGCACCGGTCAGACGAAGCACCCGGCTTATCGGGCTTCGCCCACACTGGTTCGGTGCAGGCCCCGGCGGGTGCTCTTAACCTTCGCTCGCGAACTCACGTTCGGCTCGGCGAACTGTCTGTCTTCTTGAGTCTGTCTTTCTGAGGTTGTCCATGACCAAGCATGCGAAGAGAGGCCCGGCCCAGCAGTCGCCTTTGCCGGGCGCGTGGCGCGCCCTGGGTGCGGTAGTACTACTTGTGGCGATTGCGTCCTCAGGGATGCTTGTGGCGTATCACCTGAACGCCATGTCCCTGCCCGGCTGCGGACCGGGCAGCGGCTGTGCCGAGTTGGCCAAGGGCCGCTGGGGTACGCTGCCCGTCCTCGGCTGGCCCGTCTCGCACGCCGGCCTGGCCTACTTCCTGGGCCTGCTCGCGGCCTGGCTGGCGAGCAGCAACGGCGTCAATGCCGGGTTGCGCAACCTGGTGCGACTCGGCGTGCTCGGCTCCCTCGGGTTCACCGTCATCATGTTCGTCGAGCGCCATTCCTGCCCATACTGCATCGTCGTGCATGTCGGCAACATCGCCTTCTGGATCATCCTGGAATGCTCACGCCGCGCGGCGACGCGCTCCCCACGCTGGCTTGCCTCCGCGGCCGGCACCTTCGTCCTCGCCACGGTCGTCCTGATCGGCGTCGAGGCTTACCAGCGCGGCGTCGTGCATGAACGCGGTGAGCGTGACCTGGGCGAATCGACCGCACGCATCATCGAGGCGACGCGCCGCGCGCAGGATGTCGCCGCGGGAACGGGCGCCGCAACCTCCACCAGTAATCCCGCCGACGAGCCTGCTCCGGAGACAGCAGCGCCCGCAGCCGCACCGGCGCCGGCCGTGGCGGCGGCCCGACAGCCCGTCGACGCTCCGCCGGCCGTGTCGGCCCCGGAGCAGAGCAGCCCACAGTCCGGCGGCCAGACCGTCGCTGTGCCGCCCCTGATCGGATCCACTGAGCCGGCCGACCAGGGGGCTTCCGAGTGCGACCCCGACGCCGATGCTGCTCATAAGGATGCGCCGGCGGCCGATGCGGCCGAAGACCCCTTCGCTGGCGGCTTCCGCGGACGCTACCTGCTGGGGCCGGAGAAGGCTGCCGTTCGGATTGTCATCATCACGGACTACCAGTGCCGCGACTGCAAGTCCATCGAGGACGAGATTCGCGGGATCCTGGAGGCGCATCCCAACGACGTCTCCCTATCCGTCAAGCACTTCCCGTTCGATGAGAAGTGCAACTCCACCGCCACCCGCACCTTGCATCCCAACGCCTGCTGGGCCGCGCGGGCCGCGGAGGCAGCCGGCATCTTGTGGGGCAACGACGGCTTCTGGGAAATGCACCACTGGCTCTTCGACCACGAGGGCACCTTCACGAAAACAGAGGAACTTACCGAAGCCATCCGCGGATTCGGCCGTAGCCCGTCCGGCTTCATCACCACCATGACCGGCGACGAGACGCTCCGCCTGGTCGAACAAGACATCGCCGAGGCACGCCTGTTGGGCCTGTACCAGACGCCGCTGGTCTTCATCAATGGCGTGGAGCTGCGCGGCTGGCAGGCCAAAGATGCGGTCGCGCGCGCGGTGAACGCGGTTCTGGCCGCGAATCCGGAGCCGCAAACCCACGAGTTCGACCGCCCGCCCTTGGCCGTCCAGAAGTGCGTGGACGATTGGCGCGCCAGGCGCTTAACGCCGGCGCAGCGCGATCAGTATCCGCGCGTCCTCGGTTCGACCAGCCCCAAAGTGCGGATCGTGCTCTATGGCGACTACCAGACCCCGCTCGTTGCCGAGGTGGATGAGATCTTCCGCGCCTGGGTCGCGCAGCATGACAACGCCCACTACACGTACCGGCACTTCCCATTTGACCAGACGTGTAATCCGAGCGTGTCCTCAACCCAGCACGAGCAGGCCTGCTGGGCGGCGCGCGTGGCGGAGGCGGCTTGGTTTACCGGCGGGGACGAAGCCTTCTGGAAGATGCACACGTGGCTGCTGGCGAACCAGGATTCGCTTAACGAGACCGCCGTCGCCGCTGCCGCAACCGAACTCGGACTGGACGCCGAGGCGCTCATCAAGGCGCTTGACGATCCGGAGGTCGCGGCCGCCGTCGAGGATGATGCCGTGGCCGGCAGGCGCGGCGGGCTGAAACGCATCCCCTGGATAGTGGTCAACAACCGGGTGGTCGAACGCTGGCGCTTGACCGGGCCGGAGTTCGGCCGCGAGGTCCTCGAGTCGATTCTCAAGGAGGCCGCCGGAAACTAGTGGCCTGGGGTAGTCAGAAGCCCGCGGCGCCTGCGCGTCCGTGCGGCCGGCCTTGACCGGATCACGCTTCCGGAACCTGCGCATTGGCCGCACTTGCGTCCAATAACCCAGCCCACACGCAATGTGGGTCAACCAGCAGCGCGGCCGCGCTCACCAGTTCATTTAGCGCGCCTTTCGCTGGCAGCGGCCGCACACTGCCCAGTTCAAGCACCAGTTGCAGTGCCTGCCGAACGGCCGAGATGCTGCGGAAGCGGTGCAGATAGCGGCGTGCCAGCAGGCCGCCAATCGTGCGGCGCAGACCGCGCGCGTCAACTCCCGCCAGCGTGCCGACCTGCTGCTCGACCACGCCCAGGTCGCACGCCGCCAGTTGCGTGTAGAAGCGCTCGGCCAAATCGGCATCACGGCAAACCAGGTGCCGGTCGAGCGCAAACTCCAACGCGACGTGGCTAGCCAAATCCCAGATGGCCGCGCAAGTCCCGCCGGTTGCCGTGCCGGCCTTGAGCTGCCGCTGCCACTGCAGGAAGCAGGACAGCGCATGGAAACGCCGGTCCACCGCCACGTGGTTGAGCAGGCCGGCGCGTAGCTGTTCGGCGTGCTCGTCGGCGGGGCGCGCGTCGCGCACTATCTGCCAGCGGATTCGCCGCCTGCGCGAGAACCGCGGCCACAGATCCGGCAAGGCCACACCGATGGCGAAGTACGGCTCCGGGGGAAGCCCGCAGACGTCGTGGTTGAAGACGAAATGGGCCAGGTAGTTCATGCTGCCAGATGTCGCCGCGCCGCCCGGCCGCCGCCGGCCCGGCGCCGCTCGTGTTCATGACCGTGACCGTGCTGACCAGCCGCTGTCGCACATCGACAAAGCGGTCCTGTGCGCGTGCCCGTCGCGCATTATCCCGCGTGGTTCGGAAACCGTCCGGCCGCGTAGGCGCGCCCCAGCTCCAGGTAGCTGCTGACCACGTGCTCCAGGTAGCTCCGATCCGCAGCGCTCACATCCCGCAGCACCCGCGCCGGCAAGCCCACGACCAGCTTGCCCGCGGCTATCACCGTCCCCGGCGGCACGAGCGCGCCCGCCGCGACGATGCTGCCCGCCCCGATTTCAGCGTCGTCCAGCACAATTGCTCCGATGCCGATCAGGCTGCCCGGCCCAATCCGCCGACAGTGCACGACCGCCCGGTGACCGATCGACACGTCATCGCCAATCTCCAGCGGCACATCCCGGCGGGTGTGGATGATGGTGCCGTCCTGGATGTTCACGCGCCGCCCGATCGTGATGGGCGAAATATCCCCGCGAATAACAACATGGTGCATCACGGTGCAATCGGCACCGAACGTCACGTCGCCGCCGACGTAGGCGCTGGGGGCAATGTACACATTCGGCCCCAGCCGCGGACGGATGATCTTCTCTGTCATGGTGGTATGATACGCTGCCGGTGCCGGCCCGGCATCGGCTAACGCGGGCGCGGCGGGCGCCGGCACGTAGAGCCGGAGGACTGACTAGTTCAAGGAGATTTCTTCGCGGCAATGGGCAAGACGGCATTCATCCTGGTATTGACGGAGGATGAAACCCGGGGCGAAGCTTGGCGCGCCGAGCTGCGCGAACGCCACGGCCACCTGTGCAACGTGGCGGTTGGCCTGCGCGAGGCGCTTGATTCGATCCAGCAACGCGCCCCCGACGCGGTCGTGGCGGATGGCAAGGTCAACGGCGCCGCGACGGCCCCCCCGCTGGCCGACCTGCTGGACAAGCTGGCACCGGACGCCGCCTTGCTGGTCGTCGGCGATCATGGGCCGCTGGCGCCCCGGAACGTAACGCTGCTGACACTTCCGGCCAGCGAGGCGCCGGAAGCCCTGCTGCCGCGCGTCGCCGCCGCCGCGACCGAAGCCGTCACCCGCCGGGAAAACCGCCTGCTCAAGGAATCCTTCGAGACCACCACCTACGAAAGCTTCGAGGGCATCGTGGGCACGACGCCGCAGATGCGGCGTATCATCGAACGCATCAAGAAGGCCGCCCGCAACAAGCTCACCGTGCTGATTCTCGGCGAAACCGGCGCGGGCAAGGACCTGATCGCCGAGGCCATCCACAAGCAGTCAGACCGGGCCCGCCGACCAATGAAATCCGTCAACTGCGCCGGCCTGAACGAGAACCTCCTGGAGAGTGAGCTCTTCGGACACGTGAAAGGCGCCTTCACCGGCGCCGTCAGCGACCGCAAGGGCTACTTCGTCGCCGCCGACGGCGGCACGCTGTTTCTCGACGAGATCGGCGACATGCCGCTCAACATGCAGGCCAAGCTCCTCCGCGTCCTCGAACGCCGCGAGGTTACCCCCGTCGGATCCACCGAGGTCCAACGCGTCGACGTCCGCCTCGTCGCCGCGACCAACACGAACCTCGCTAAAGCCGTGGAGGAAAAGAAGTTCCGCGAGGATCTCTACTACCGCCTCCAGCAATGGGTAATCGAGGTGCCGCCCCTGCGCGAACGCCGCCAGGACATTCCCCTTCTGGCGATTCACTTCCTGCGCCGCGCCAACGAAACCAACTCCGTGAGCGTTCCTGGAATCTCGGCCGAGGCCATGGAGTCCCTCGCCAAGTACTTCTGGCCGGGAAACGTCCGCGAGTTGGCCAACGTAATCGAGGCCATGGCCGTCGAGGCTGAGAATCGCCGCATCGAAGTGGACGACCTACCCGAGCGGATCAGCGGCAGCCGCGACCTGGTCCACGTGTCCGGCAGCGGCATGGTCGGGCTAACCATGGCCGAGGTCGAGCGGATGATGATCGAACGCACGCTACGGGCTACCGGCGGCAATCGCGAGCAGGCCGCCAAAATGCTCGACATCGGCACACGCACCCTGTACCGCAAAATCCGCGAATACGGGCTGCAATGAGCTTGCCGGACCCAGGCGCAGCCAGCATTCTGTTCCCGGGTGCCGCCGGCCCTATAATAGCCCCCCCAGGACGCCAAAACGAAAAGCCAACCTCAGTCAGGTCGCTTTTTCCGCAATCTCGGCCGACTTCGCGCATTTGGCCTGACGCAGCATGAGGACTGAGTGGATCAGGTCGAATTGGAGGATGTGCTTCGGCGGGCCTGTCGCCGCGATCCCCAGGCTCTCGGCCGGCTCTTCGACCAATTCGGGCCGCGCGTCTTCGGCTTGCTGCTCCGTATGACCGGATCGCGCGACGTCGCGGAAGATCTGATGCAGGAGACGTTCCTGCGAATCGTCCGGACCATCGATCAATACGAGGAAGCCGGACGCTTCGAGGCCTGGCTGTTTCGCATCGCGGCGAATCTGGCCCGTGATCGCGCCCGTCGGCTGGGGCGGCGCGGCGAGCACGTCTCCTGGGACGCACTGGAAGAGGGCGCGTCGGTGGCCGCGGCCCGTACGATGGATCACGAGTCGCCGGATCGGAAACTGCTGGCCGACGAGGCTGGCGCGCACTTGGCGGCCTGCCTCGCCCGCCTGACCGATGCGGAGCGCGAGATCCTGCTGCTGCGGCACTACTCTGAGCTCTCGTTCCGGGAGATCGCGGACATGTTGGGCGTACCGCTGGGAACGGCTTTGGCCCGGGCACACCGGGCGCTCCAGCGCCTGCGGTCGCTTCACGAAGGCAAAGGCTGATGTCGGACACGCTGAACAACCTGGTGCGCACGGTCGAGCGTGAGGCCCGGCTGCTGGCCGGTCTGCCGGCGGTGCAACCGTCGCCTGAGTGCCTGGCACGCGTGCGAGCCGCGGTGCTGGCCGAGGCCGAGCGCCTTGGGGCCCGCCCCCGGCGAACGCGCGTTGCTCCGCCATGGCTTGCCTCGGCGGCTGCGCTGCTGCTTGCGGTTGGGCTGAGTGGCGTGTTGCGCCACTCCACGCCGTGGTTCGGGGCCGGCACCATGGACACCGACCTCGTGGCGGTGTGGGTGGACGCCGTGGACGAATCGCGCGAAACCCTCGCAGCCCTGCTGGAGGAAGGCTGGATGGTCAGCGCGTCAGGGGCTGATGTGGATTATGACACGCAGATCGACGACATTCTGGACGGCTTCAAAGAGTTCTTCGGGCCGTTCGAGACACTATAGCCATGGTGCACTTGTGACCGCGCCTAATCTAAGATTCTGGGCCGTCGTCCTGGTTCTAAGCGCCACCGCGGTCGCGTGGGGCAACCGTTGCCCGGCCATGTGGGACCCGGAGCCCGCACCAGATGGCGAGTTCGCTCCCGATCCACCCGGCCGCGAATGGGTTCAGCGCGGCCGCGGACCGCATCGTGACGGCGGCGGGCCGCGCGGCCCGCGCCACCGTCGGCACGATCTAGCACCAATCTTCCACCCCGGGCCGGAAGATCAGGGCCCGCTGCTGCCGGGCGAAGAGCAGGAACTGCACGCCTTCGTCACGGAGCACCTGCCCGGACTCGCCCAACTTGTTGACCGGCTGGCCGAGCAGGGCGAGCGGACGTACCGGCGGAACTTCCGCAAGCTCGTGCCACAACTGCGGCACCTGCGCCGGCTGCACGCGGACAACCCCGAGCTGGCGACGCTGGTGGGCCGGCACGCTGAGGGCATGGTGCGCGTCCAGACCCTGCGGCGCGCCTGGGACGGCACCCCGCCGGAAGATCGGCCGGTTCTTGAGCGGCGCATCAGGCGGCACATCGCCGACGGCGTGCGCGTCCAGATTGACGCCATGCGGCTGTGGGCCGACCAGCTCGAGGCGCGCCGCGACGACGAAGTGGCCCGGCGGCTGGCCATCCTCACGGAGCCGGAGGCCGAACTGGCGGCTGAGCCACCGCCCGTACGCGAGTTGGTCCGCGCGGCACAAAGCGCCGCGGACGAATCACAGCAGCAGGACGCCCGCCAGCGGCTGATCGTTCTGCTGGAGCGCCGGGTAGACTCCACCATCACGGGGCTACGCAATCACGCGGCGGATATGACCGCTGGCATGGAGCTGGAGGTAGACCGCCGTTTCGAACGCGTGATGCAGCGCGGTCATGGTCCCGGATCTGGTCGAGGTCCCGGGCCCGGCCGTGGTTTCCGACCGGATCGTGGCCCCGAGCCACCGTAGGACTACCGCGCCACAGTCGCTGGTCAGGCCTGATTGCCGGGGTACTCCGCCGCTTCCTCGGCTTCTTCGGCCTCCTCGCGATTGCGCTGGTCGCGCAGGGCGTGCCACTCGTCGGCGGTCAGCAGCACCTCACGCGCCTGGCTGCCCTTGTATTCCCCCACGATGCCGGCCGCGTACATCTGATCTACCAGCCGTGAAGCCCGGCCATACCCAACCGTTAAGCGCCGCTGCAACAGGCTGACCGAGCCGCGCCCGGACTCGATAATCAACTCCACCGCCTGATCGAACAACTCATCGCGCTCGCCATCGGCCGACGCGTCGGACCCCGGCATGCGCGTCAGTTCAGGGTGGAAACGCTGCTGTCGCTGCGCAGCGCAATGCTTGACCACGCTCCGCAGTTCGTCGTCCGCCACGAACGTGCCCTGGGCCCGCAGCAGCTTCGACGAGCCGGGCGGCAGAAAGAGCATGTCGCCCTGTCCCATCAGCACTTCGCCGCCGTTCTGATCGAGCACAATGCGCGAATCGAGCCGCGAAGATACGCGGAAGGCGATGCGCGAAGGCAGGTTCGACTTGATCAGGCCCGTGACCACGTTGGCCTGCGGCCGCTGGGTCGAGACGATCAGGTGGATGCCGACGGCCCGGCTCTTCTGGGCCAGCCGGCAGAGGTAGAACTCGACCTCCTTGGCCGACGTCATCATCAGGTCGGCCAGCTCGTCGATCATGATGACAATGTAGGGCAGGTAGACCGGCAGTCGCTCCATCTCCGCATCGTCGGCGTTCAGCCGCTGCTGTAAGCCCTCGCGACCCAGGCGGTTGTAGCTGCGGATGTCCTTGACGCCCGCCTCCGCCAGCAGGGCGTAGCGCTCGTCCATCTTGGTGGCCGCCCAGTCCAGGATGCCCTCGGCGCGCGGCACCTCGGTCACGATCGGGCACATCAGGTGCGGCACATCCTTGTACATCGCCAGCTCGACCACCTTCGGATCCACCAGAATGAGTTGCACCTGCGTCGGCGTCCGCGTCATCAGAATCGACATGATGATGCTGGAGATGCACACGCTCTTGCCGGAGCCGGTCGTCCCCGCGATCAGCAGGTGCGGCATCTGCGCCAGGTCCGCCACCAGCGGCTGACCGGAGGCGTCCTTGCCCAGGAAGAGCGGGATGGCCAGCGTCGCCGTGCGGCGGCTGCTAGCCTCGATCACCTCGCGGATGCGCACCTTCTCCTTGTCAACGTTCGGCACCTCGATGCCGATCGTGTTCTTGCCCGGCAGCGGCGCGACCACGCGCACCGCCGGGGCCTTCAACGCCCGCGCCATGTCGTTCGAGAGCGACGCAATCTGGCTGACCTTGATACCCGGCGCCAGCTTCAGCTCGAACACCGTGATGACCGGACCGGTCTCAATCGCCACCACCTGGACCTCGAGCCGAAACTCGTTGAGCGTCTGTTCGAGGATGTACGCCTTCTCGCGGCACAGAATCTCGATGGACTGCTTGTCCACCGGCAAAGCGGCGTCCAGCAGTTCCAGCCGGGGCAACTCGTATTCATCCTCGTCGGGCGGCGGGAACTGTGCCGGGCCGGGCGCCGCTGGAACCGGCGGAGTCGCCCGCTTCGCCCGCCCGCCGCGGGGCTTGTCTGCCGCGGACGGACCCGCTGGCCGCGCGCCGGCCTCGGCCGCCTCCGCCTGTTCCCCCTCTTCCTCCTCCTCGAACGTGAGCTGGCGCGGCGGCAACGCCAGTGACTCGCTCACCGGCTCGGCCGCAATCTCCTCTTCCTCATCATCTTCATCGTCAGGCTCGGCTGAACTTGCCACATGCTCGGCCGAGCGCCGTTGCGAAAGCTGCGCCACCCCGTTGGTGACGCCGGCCACGGCCGCCGCCCCGGCCCCCGCCACCGCGGACCCGCCGCGCAACAGCACCGGCACGGACCGCCTGCCAGTCCAGCGGGCCCAGCGAAACAGGCGCACCACCAGCTCGTCGGCCGCCAGGAGCAGGCCGACGGCGAAAGCGGCGAAGAAGATCATGTGCGCCCCGACTTCCTGGACCAGGTCCGTTGTGACCGCCTTCAAAGCAGCCCCCAGCACCCCGCCCGGCCCGCTCATCAAGCCGCCCGCCGACGGTGCCAGCCACATCGCACCCCACGCGCTGACCGCCGCACACGTCAGCCCCAGACCCACGAAGCGCAGCCACAGGTCATTGCGCAGCGCCCCGCGCGGCCAGGCAATCACACCCATCGTCAGCAGCGCCAGCAGCGCGTACGTGCCCGTCCCCAGATAGTAGAACAGCCTGTACGCCACCCAGGCCCCCACCGGGCCACACAAGTTCAGCGGCGGTATGTTCGCCGGCGCCACACTCGTCGCCGGCGGATCGGCGCTGTCGAAGCTGAGCACACTCACCCAGGCAAATAGGCAGCCCAACAGGCCGGCGGTGGTGAGGCAGAAGCGAAGTGCAGCGCTGCGCTCATCCGAGCGAGACATCAGTTGACCATCCTTGACATCATGCGCCCGCCGTCCTTCGGCGAGCGATCTGCCGGTTCTCAGTATAGCAAATGTCGCGTTCGGGCGTCGAGTTGGATAGGCTATGCACGGCGCGGACCGGCGCCGCCGGAACGCCCGGCGGGCCGCGTCCGGTCACTGCGGCTGGCTGAACATGCGAGGGTAGCTAGGGTCATGCAACCAGACAATCTCGCCGTCCGCTTCGTCGGAGGCCTGGGCGCCCGCGTCCTGGGCGGCCTGGCCGAATTCGGCCGCTTCTGGCTGTTCTGCCTCAACGCGCTGTCCTACGCGCCGCTCGATCTGCTCACACTGCACGGCTGGCGCCGCCTGTTGCCACAGGCGTACGCCATCGGCACACGTTCCGTGCCGGTCGTGATGCTGACCGGCGCTTTCGTGGGCATGGTTCTGATCGTGCAGGGCTGGGACCAGTTCGACGCCAACGGAATCGCCGACCGTCTCGGCGGCGTCGTGAACATCTCGGTTGCCGCCGAGCTCGGACCGGTGCTGGCGGGCGTCATGTTGGCCGGCCGCGTCGGCGGCGCGCTGACGGCCGAACTGGGCACCATGAACGTCACCGAACAGCTTCTCGCCCTGCGCTCCATGGGCGCCGACCCCGTCCGTTTCCTCGTAACCCCGCGCTTCCTGGCCTGCCTGCTGCTAACCCCCCTCCTGACGCTCTACGCCGACCTGATGGGCGCCCTCGGGGCCTGGGCGGTTTACTCCGGCGTCTACGATGGCAGCAGCGAGTTGTACTGGAGCTTCACCGCCGAAATGGTCGAACTCTGGGACCTGGGCACCGGAGTCGTCAAGGCCCTGTTCTTCGGCGGCGCTATCGGCCTCATCAGTTGCTACGCGGGCTTCAACTGCCGGGCCGGGGCGGCGGGCGTCGGCCGCGCCTGTACCGAGGCCTTCGTAGCCAGCTTCATCGTTATCCTGATGCTCGATTTCTTCCTCAATATGCTCCTGAACGGGCTGTACGCCACTTGGTACGGCACCCGCTCGCTGTTCTAGAGGCTGACCCACATGGACGCTCAGGACACCATTCTCGAGTTGCGTGGCGTGAGCAAATCTTTCGGCCCGCAGGTCGTCCTGGACAACATCGACCTGAAGGTCGCGCGCGGGCGGACGACGGTCATCATCGGCCGCTCCGGCACCGGCAAGAGCGTCCTGCTCAAGCACATCGTCGGGCTGCTGCGGCCCGACCGCGGCGAGGTCTACTTCGAGGGCCGGCGCATCGATCGCCTCTCCGAACGCCAACTCGTTCCCATCCGGCAGCAGATCAGCTTCGTCTTCCAGCTCAATGCACTCTTCGATTCGATGGTCGTTGGGGAGAACGTGGCTTTCCCCATGAAGCAGAACAGCCGCACACGCCTCAGCCAACAGCGCATCAGCGAGCTGGTCTCACGCTGCCTGGCGTCCGTCGGGCTGGCCGGCTTCGAACGCAAGTGGCCGGCCGAGCTGTCCGGCGGCGAGAAGAAACGCGTGGCCGTCGCCCGGGCTATTGCGATGGACCCGCCGCCGAAGGTCATCCTCTACGACGAGCCCACGGCCGGCCTGGATCCCCAGCGCGCCGACGTGGTTAACAAGCTGATTCGCCGGCTCCAGCGCGAGGTCCACGTCACCAGCATCGTCGTGACGCACGACATGAAGTCCGCCGCCGAAGTCGGCGACCGCGTCCTGCTCCTCTGGAACGGCCGCTTCCTGGCCTACGGCACGCCGGAAGAGCTGCTCAAGAGCGACAATGAGCACGTTCAGCGGTTCGTGCAGGGCACGGCCGAGCCGGAGGACCTGGTGGCGCGGATAGAGTAGTGGGGTGCCCCCGGGCTGTGCTGACGGCGCAAGTACTGCGCCCGAACTGTTGTCAGTGGGCCTACGAGGCTCTCAACCGGCAATCCTTGCGCATCATCAGTCCTATAACAACGGCCTTATGGATACCAATAACGCCGCCGGCGCGTTGGGCCGAAGAATTTAGCCTTTTCTCCAGTTCAGCCAAAGTTTTATGGGGGGCCGGACGATATTCACCACTGAGCGAGTGGGGTCGGTGTATGCACGTAGCCGACGGACCGGTATAACGCGCACCGGCCTGGTATCCACGACGATCAGGGATGAACGTCGAGCGGAATCGGGTTGTGTTCTCGTGTTCGCACGGGAGTGTCTGGAAGGCTGTGGGCTGTCATGCTCGAGATCACGCCGTATTCAAACCAATCAGAACGTACCCTGGCTGAAGTTCATCGCGCGGCCGCCGGACCGCGCGCGCCGGCGCCGGCCACACTGACTGCTGCGCCGGCACCGCCGGAGGATCAGGTCGAGCTTTCCGCGGCCGCGGAGCAGTTCGACCAGGCGACCGCCGAATCCGCCGACCGCGTCCAGGCCCTGCGCGCCCAGATAGCTGAAGGCACCTATCTGACGCCGGACAAGATCGACGCGGCCGTCGAGCGGCTCTATGAGGAGCTGTTTGGACGGAACGGCGCGAATTCGCCGCCCGCGGACAGTTAAGCCCCTACTTGCGGGCACTGCGCCCCCGGGCTGCCGGTCGTTCGTACGTGGCGGTGATGGTCGAGTGCATCCCGCCACGTGGGTTCCAGTCGGTCTGGACCTGCATCCAGCGCGGCTTCAGCAGGCCGGCCAGCACATCCAGGATGTGGTTGGTCAGGTCCTCGTAGAAGATCCCCTCGTCGCGGAAGGTTTGCAGGTAGAGCTTAAGACTCTTGAGCTCGACGCAGAGTTGGTCCGGGATGTATTCGATGATGACCGTGCCGAAGTCCGGTTGCCCGGTTACCGGGCAGCGACTGGTGAACTCCGGGGCGACATGCCGAATCGAATAATCGCGGCCGGGCTTGGGGTTCGCGAAAGTCTCCAGGATGGTCGCCGGTTTCTTGGCCATGACGTGGCGTCCCTTCTATAGTGCGCTCGCCGCGGTCGGCAGCCCGCCGGCCCGGCCGATCTGGTAAGGTGCAGTTTAGCCGCCGCGCGGCCTGACGGTAGCCGGGGTTTTCGCCGCAAATGTGCTCCGGGCTCCAACGAATCCCCTTCGGCCGGTGCACAGGTTTCGCCGGTCCGGTGCGGCCGCTGAGCGGCGCGCGGCCGGTTCAGGATAAGCAACGTTTTTCTAATACCGCTAACCGTTGGAAGCATTAAACTTATCGTGATGGAAGCACGCAGCAGCATACTGGGACGCTTGTTCGAGAAGACCCTCGGCTGGATTGTCCTGGGCGTCCTGATAGCCCTGGGCGTCGGCATCTGGCAGATGGGTCCGGACGGCCGACAGGCGCTCTGGGAAGGCATCTGGCGCACCGGCCTGTGGCTGCTGGTCGTCGCCGCCTTGCCCTGGTCGGCTCGGCTCTTCATACGCCGCCTGCTGGAGTTGCGCACGAATTGGGCTGGCACGGGCCTGCTGGCGGCGTTCGTGCTGATCGACGCCATCGTCGGCGTCGTGCTGCTGAAGGGCCTGCCGGCCGGTGTCTGGAGCTGGCTGCTGGCGCTCGCCGCGCTGGCCGTGGCGGGAACGTATACTTACCTAGTGTCGGAGTACCTGGCCGAGGAATCGGGAACCTGACAACGCCGGCGGCTGGACGGCCGGCCGCGGCCGGACACAAGACCATGACCAAGTACCAACCGGGCGTGCGAATCAGCGAGTACCTCCTGGAGGAGTGCATCGGGGCGGGCTCCTTCGGCGAGGTCTGGCGCGCCCGGCACCACGTCTGGGAAAGCGAGCAGGTCGCCGTCAAGCTCCCCACCGAGCCCGAGTACGTCCGCTACATTCAGCGCGAAGGCGTCGTCGTCCACGGCCTGAAGCACGCCAACATCATTCGCGTCCTGGGGTTCGACCCTTACGCCGAACATCCCTACCTGGTCATGGAGCTGGTTACCGGACCGGCCCTGCGCGCGGTGATCAACGAGCATTCCGGCGGCCTGCCGATCGCCACGGCCGTGACGGTGCTGCGCGGCCTCCTCCTGGCGATGGACGCGGCCCATACGGCCGGCGTCCTGCATCGCGACCTGAAACCCGGCAACGTCCTGCTCAACCTGGGCCAGCGGCCTCTGGCGGAGCTGACCGTTGATGACGTCAAGGTCGGCGACTTCGGCCTGGGCGTCAGCAACGCGGAGGCCCTCCGCTCGATTGCCCAGTCCGCCTCCATCGCCCGCGACGACCAGTTGGTCGGCACGCTGGCCTACATGGCACCGGAAGTGCGCGACGGCCACGACCGGGCCGGCGCCCGCAGCGATCTGTACTCCATCGGCGTCATTCTGTTCGAAATGCTCACCGGCGAGCGGCCGGCCGGTGCCGAACTGCCTTCGACCGTCCGGGCCGACGTGCCGCGGGCGCTCGACGAGGTCTTCCGCCGCCTCTATGCCCGCAGCGAATCACGCTACGAAACCGCCCGCGCGGTGCTCGAAGACCTGGACGCCCGGCTCAGCGTCGACACATCGCGCGTGCCGCATCCACCGCCGCCGCCGGCGGTCGTGGCGCGGCGCTACGGCGCGGACGCCTGCCCGGCCTGCCACCATCCGATCGGCTCCGAGGATCAGTTCTGCACGCGCTGCGGCGAACAGGTGGTGTCACGCGTGCGGCGCTGTCCATCGTGCCACGGCTATCCGGGCCCGCGCGATCGCTACTGCATCTACTGCGGGGCCGTCTTGCCCGAGGAGTAGCCCGCCGTGTTGTTGGCCGACAGCGTCATCGTTGTGATCTTCGGCCTCTTCGTGGTCGGGTTCCTCGGTTTCTTCGTGATGTGCGTGGTGCTGCTGCTGCGCTTCGTGGCCTTCATCATCCGCACGATTACCGGCACATCCGAGGAGGCCCGGCTGGTGGCGACCGCCGCGCACCGGTTCAGTGAGCGCGACGAGGTGTGCCCGCACGCCCGCTGCGGGTTCGTGAACAGGCGCGGGGCGCGCTTCTGCGCCCGTTGCGGGCGGCCGCTCGCCGCCCCCGATGACGTGGACGCCTATGGATGAACGCAGCCGACATCGTCTCTTCGAGGACCAGTTCCACCGGCAGTTGCAGGCCCGGGCCACGCGCCTGATCCACGGCGCATTGCCAGCCGACCGCGTAGTGGTCGAGGCCATGCCCGACGGAACCGACACGGTCCGAGCCACACTCAATCGCCTGGAGCGCTTCGATCGCGACCTGGTTGACCGCCTGCCCGGCACCCGCGCCGTACAGATGCGCTTCTGGCGCCGCTCGCCCTGGCCGTTCACCCGCGTCATGGCGCGCGTCCGGGCCCAGGTGCTCGTGCCGCTGGAGGCGCTCCTGGCCGACCAGCCGCCCGAGCCCATCGGCCGCGAGCAGGTCCTGGACGCCCTTGCCCGCTACGAGCTCCTGCCGCAGCGTGAACGCCCCACCGGCGTGATCCTGGCCAGTGCGACCGGCTTCACCCCCGAGGCCCGGGCCCTGACCGGCGAGCACGGCGCGCCCAGCCTGATCCTCATGGGCGGCCGCCCCGACGGCGGCTGGGACGTGGATATGCCGGCGGCCGTGCGGAGCGGCCCCTGGGCCCGCCTGGTCGAGTTCGAGGACCAGGGCGACCGCGTACGCCGTTTGCTGTATCATCTCGACCAGAATGCGGCCATGTTGGATTCGCGCGGCATCTCCCTTCCCGAGCTGGCCGAGAAGCTGGGACTTTCGGAGGCGCAGACCGAGGCGGCCGTTCGGCAGGTGTGCCGGACTGATGCACGCCTCATGACGGTGGTTCATGACGGCAAGGTCCATGTTTGTCGCAGCCCGCTGGGCGTCACGAGCAGCACGATGAGCATCTGGAGCCGAATCAGGAAGCTGTTGCGACTGAAACCCACCACGGCCGAGCGCGTGCGCACGCTGACGGCGCAGCGCGTCGCGCTCGAACAAGAACGCCTGGAAATCGACCGGCGGATCGAAACGCTGGAAGGCGAGGAGCGCAACGCGCTGCAGCAGGGCGCCGCCGCCGGCTCCGACGCCGAGCGCAAGCAGATTGCCGGCCGACTCGTGCGCGTGCGGCGTGACTTGCGGCGGGCGCGCGCCCAGGCCCAGGTCTTCACCCAGCAGATTGACATCGTCGGTACGCACGTCCACAACCTGACGCTGGCCGAGCAGGGCCGGCGCGTTGATTTGCCCAAGGCGGAGGACCTGACGGCCGAGGCGGCCGCGGCCGAGCTGGTGGTCAGCGAGCTGGCCGCCAACGCCGACCTGGCCGCCAGCATCGAGGTCGGGGCCCAGACGCCGCTCCAGGAGGAGGAAGAGGCCGCGATCATGGCCGAGTTCGTCCAGGTGGCCGAGGCGTCCGCGAGTCAGCGCGCTACGCCGGCTGCCGCTGAGCGCAGCGGCGCCGGGGAAGCGGAGCGCACCGCGCGGCCCGAGTCCGGCCGCGTGTCCGCGCCGCCGCCCGTGCCCGAAAAGGGGCGGGATTCGGCCCGGCCGGAGACCGGCTGACGTGGATGTCTTGGTCGGTCCGGGCGGCGCTGCGAGCGGCTGTGCGGCTGATGGCGAACGGTGTGGAGTGATGCGAGTACAGTGTCAGTCGTGATGCGATGAACTTCTTCGAGTGGCTGACAACCAAGCGCAAGACGCTGGCGACGATGAGCGTGGCCGAGTTGCGCGCCCAGGAAATGCTGCTGGAGAACGAGCGCAACCGCATGCAGGCCAAGATGACCAAGCTGGCCCGCGAGAAGCAGAAGCTCGTCGGACAGGGCGCCCAGGAGCGCACCCCCGAGCTGCGCCGCACTTTCGCCCAGCAATATGACCTCCTGCACACCGAGCAGATGATGCTGGCGCGGCATCTGAACATTCGCACGAAAGAGTCCCTCACCGTGTCTCGTTTGCGAATGCTGCGCGAGACGGCCCAGATGTCGCGCGGCCGGGCCGGCGGCGCCCTCATCCGCCCCGGCGACCTGGCCACCATCGAGCGCCTCATCGAGAACGACCGCATTGACACCGCCATGTACCAGGAGCGGCTGGACGAGATCCTGCGGGCCGGCCTGGAAGCGGACGAGTCAACGGCCGTCGTCTCGCCGGCCGCCCGCGAACTGCTGAAGATCTGGGACGATATGGATGCCGGCCTGATCAAGGACACCGACGCGGCCTTTGACGAGGCCGAGCGCAGGGTGCGCGAACAGGAGCGCGCGGCGGAGTAAGCCATGGGTCTGTTCAAGTCCAAGGAAGAGCGGCGGCTCGAGCGCGACATGAAGATCCGCCAGGGCATTCGGCGGATCGAGAAGGCCATTGCCGAACAGAACAAGTTCTCCGACGAGTTCGTCCGCAACGCCCGCCACGCCCGCCAGATCGGCGACATGGCCTCATACCAGTTCATCCGCAACTCGCTCAAGAAGACGGCCACCATCAAGAAGCTGCTCGAGCGGCAGCTCCTGGCCGTCAAGAACGCCCTCTTGATCAAACGCCAAGCCGAGGCCTCGGCCGATTTCGCCGGTGCCATGAAGACCATGGCGGCCGAAGTCAGCAAGCTTTACGGTGACACCGACCTGGTCAAGACGCAGATGGACTGGGAGAAGGCCATGCTGCAATCGCAGACCATGGAGGAGCGCATGCAGATGTTCCTCGACTCGATCGAGGAAGGCGCCGCGGCCGATGTCTCGGCCGCCGCGACCGAGGCGATCACTGACGAGGAAATCGACCGCATGCTCGCGGCCGAGGAGCAGGTTGACGAGGCCCGCGAGGCCCAGCAGATGAGCGCCCTGCGCGCCGAGCTGGAGCAGCTCAAGGGCCAGGGGCAGAGGGAAAGCAAGTAGTGACGGCCCACCGCGCCGCGCCTGGCTGGTATCCCCTATGCGCGAGCCGTCCTGTTGGGGACGACTCAAGAGCGCCGCAGCGCAGCGGGACGTGAAGACGCGTCTATGGCCACGTTTGCCACATTCCAGCGCTTGAAAGACAAGGGCGTCGCCGCCCTCAAGCGCGGTGACCACGTCGCCGCCCGGCCCTACCTGCTCCAGGCCGCCGAGTGCATGATCGAGCTGGCCGAGGCCAACAAAGACCCCCGGCAACGGGCCGAGCAGGACGCCTATGCCAAGGAGCTGCTCAACCTCGCTCGCGACTGCGACCGCCAGGGCGGGCACGCGGCCGCCGGCAAGCGCACCGGCGACCGGACCCGTGACGGCGACGACGGGGGGGCTGACGCCGCCGACTGGATCGTGCGCGAGAAGCCCACCGTTCGCTTCGCCGACATCGCCGGCCTCGAGGACGTGAAGGCCGAGATCTACCTGAAGATGATCCACCCCTTCCGCCATCCCGAGCTGGCCCAGCACTACGGCATCGACGTGGGCGGCGGCCTGCTGCTCTTCGGGCCGCCCGGCACCGGAAAGACCATGATCGCCAAGGCCGTCGCCTGCGAAGTCGACGCCACCATGTTCGTCATCAGTCCCGCCCAACTCCTGAGCAAGTGGGTCGGCGAGGCCGAGCAGAACGTCCGCAAGCTCTTCACCGCCGCCAAACAGGAAGACAAGAGCGTCATCTTCATCGACGAGATCGAGGCCCTGGTGCCGCGCCGACGCTCGTCGGACTCGGCGGTGATGCAGCGCGTCGTGCCGCAAATCCTTCAGGAGTTGGAGGGCTTCGAGCGCAAGTCCAACCAGGCACTGATGTTCCTCGGGGCCACCAACGAACCCTGGAGCCTCGATCCGGCCGTCATGCGGCCCGGCCGCTTCGACGCCAAGGTCTACGTGCCGCTGCCCGATGCCGCGGCACGCTTCCGGCTCTTTGAGATCTACCTCGGCGACCGCCCGCTGGACGACGACGTCAACCTCGCGGCTCTGGTCGAGCAGACCGCCGGCTACAGCGGCGCGGACATCAAGGCCGTGGCCGCCCGTGCGGCAAGTCGTCCGTTTTTGGAATCGGTGGGCGGCTCGGAACCTCGTAGAATCAACATGGCGGACTTGCTGGCCGTGCTGAGAGTTGTCCCGCCCTCGGTCAGCCCCAAGGACGACCGCAAGTACGAAGAATGGGCCGCCAATCAGGTTTAGGCTGCCACGGCGGGCTTGGCAGCGGGAAACGCACGGATGAGCGCGGTGCGACCTGATAGCCGTGTTAGACTCGTTCGCTGCCAGCATCGGCGCTGCGACGCCCTCAACCCCGCGGATGCTCGCTTCTGCGGGCGCTGCGGCCGGCCGCTGCGAGCGGGCGTGGCGAGGCCCAGTGTCGCCTTTGTCGTCTTGCAGGGCCTGGGCCTGGCCATACGCCGGTGGTGGCGGTGGGGCTGATAAGCGGACACATGCCGTGCTTCGCCATCGTGCTGACAAGTGTCTTGAGCTACTCGCTGGCCCGCGAATTCCGGAAGGGTCGGCGATGAGCATTTGCAGAAACGCGGCCGCCGCAGCGCGTGAAGCTCGGCCGATGGAGCTGCGGGAATGAAGAAGGATGTTCTCCAGCAACTTTCCGACGCAACGGTAGTCGTCCTCTGCGCCGGCGGCGACACCTGGCCGCGCGCCCTGCTTTCCGCCACGCTCGTTCCCCACGGCTGGATCGCGCTCGTCGAGCGGCCCGACGGTCGTCGCCGCTTCGTGCCCGCCGGCGACGACCCCAAACCCCAGCACGACGAAACACTGCTACTGGTCCGCAACCGGCCCATCACGGTGCCGCTCGACGCACCGCCCACGCGGGCCGCCGACGGCTTCGACGTCAGCGGCGCCTGCGAGCTGCTAGTCCGCTGGCAGGCCCGCGACGACGACCTGGCCGCCCTGCACCGCGCCCGGCCGGGTACCGAGGTGCTGACACTCGACGGCCTGGCTCGCTGGGTCGCCGATGGCGGCGCCGCCGCCGCGCTGCGCGACTTCATTCGTCAGCAACCCGCCGCCCGACTGGTTCACGACGACCTGCGCGACGAGCTGCTGGCGCACTTGCAGAACGCCATGCAGCGCTTCGCATTTGCCGCCGGCATGACATTGGAACGGTTGCCCACGCTGGCCTTCACCAGCCCGGGGTTCACCCGCCACGAAGCTCTGCAGCGCGAGACCGCCGCCCGAGTGGCCGGCATCGAGTCCCGCGCGCTGGTCGAGCAGGCCGCCCTGGCCGCCACCCAGCGGCGCCTGGATGATCTCGGCGGCGTGCTCGCCAAGCTCGAGGCGGTCGCCGCCGGTGATGAAGGCATGCAGTGGCGCGACCTGTTGCCGGCCCTCGCGCCGGCCGAACGCGGCAAACTGCTTGAAAACCTCTGGCGTCTGACGCCCGACCGGCAGATCGCGACGGCAGTCGTCGTTGTCGCCGGCCAGGAATGCATCTGGCTCGCGCCGGAAGACCCGACGCAGATAGTCCGCCGACTGGCGCTGCCGGACGACCTGGGCGGCCTCCGCTCGGCCACCATCTGCCCGCAGCGCGACGAGTTGCTCGTTGGAGCCGCCACGGGCGTTTGGGTGCTCGGCGCCGCTGACGGCGCGATCCGCAACCAATTCGCCGTACCCGCCGGCGGCCGGCCGCGCACCGGATTCAACGCCGCCGCTATCACGGCGGACAAGCTCTTCGCGACGCATTCGCAGCTCGGGGCGTGGTGCTGGCCACTGGCCGAGCCGGATCGCGCCGAAGTCCGCCTCCAGCCGGCCGGTGGCGCCCCCCGCACCATCCGCGCCGCCACCGCGACAGCGGACGGCCGCGTCGCCGTTGCCGCGGATAACCGCGTCCACCTCCTGGCCGCCGGGCCGGAGTGGGACGAGGTCCTACCCGCGGCACCCGGCGTGATTCAATGCCTGGCCGCGGACGGCTCAACCCTGTACGCTGGCACGGCTGACGGCGAACTCCTGTCGCTGCGGCTGGATGGCGCGGACAACTGGGTGCGCATCCACCGCCTGTCCGCCGCACTCGAGTCCATCCAGCCGCGCCGCTGGAACGATCTGCTCGAACTGGTAATCCCCGCCGGCACGGTGGGGGTCTGCGGCATCTACGCGGAAGAAGGCGTAGTGGCGCGGCTGATGGATACACCGGTCGCTGTGCGGCGGGCCTGGGCCTGCGACGATCTGCTGGTGGCGCTGAGTGACTACCGCGACCGCCTCATCGTCATGCGGGGGGATGCCGCCGACCGGCTGGGCCGCGATGTCCCCATTGGGCGCATGTTGGGACATTCCGTACAGGACGCGTGCATCGTGAGCGCTCCCGCCGGCCGTGACCCGGCGAACACTGAAGGGAGTTCAAGTTGACAAGTCCGCCGCGGACGCGGGCCGAGCTGGCTGCACTGATCGACCACACGCTGCTGAAGCCCGAGGCACGCCACGAGGATATCGACCAGCTTTGCCGCGAGTGCCAGGAGTACGGCTTTCACGCGGCCTGCGTGAACCCGCTATGGGTGCCGCGCTGCGTGCGCTGGCTGTTCAACGCACCGACGCGCGTGGCAACTGTGGTTGGCTTCCCGTTGGGCGCTTCGACGACGCCGGTGAAAGCGCTCGAAGCCCAGTCGGCGGTGGCGCACGGTGCCACCGAAGTGGACATGGTTGCCAACCTGGCCGCCCTGATCGGCAACGAGCGGCCGGCCGCCACACGCGACATTGCCGTGGTCGTTGCCGCCGTCAAGGAGGTCAACGAGCAGGCGATCGTAAAGGTGATCCTCGAGACCGCCGTGCTGACCGACGAGCAGATCATCCTGGGCTGCCGCTGCGCGCGCGAGGCTGAGGCGGACTTCGTGAAGACTTCCACCGGGTTTCATCCGGCCGGTGGGGCGACGGCGGCACGCGTCGCGCTGTTGCGCGAACACGCCGGCCCGCTGGGGGTCAAGGCCGCCGGCGGCATCCGCGACCTCGCCAACGCCCAGGCCATGCTGGCGGCTGGCGCGAACCGGCTGGGCATGTCGGCCAGCGTGGCCGTCGTGCGGTCGCTGCCGGAGTGACACCGGGCCGCTTTGGCGAACCTGTCGGCCCCATCGCCTAACCGCGCCGGAAAAGCTGACCGTCCCGTGACACGTGCGATTGACGCAGCGCTACTCGCCGAACGCCTCTGACGCGCCGGCCAGCGCAGCCCCTCAAGAGATCGGCGTGCAACTCGACACGCCCGTTGCCTTGCCGGGACTGCCCTGGGGTGGCCCGCTGGAGCGCTCGACCGAGGAACCGGGCATCTCTGATGTCCCGCGCTGAGAGGACGTCAATCGCATCGGCTGTGAACCGGGCCGCGGCTGCCTGCAACGGAATCGCATCCTCGCGATCACTCAGCGCAGCACCGGAGCGGATCTTTGACAACCAAATACTGCCGCCCTCCGTGGCGGACCGACCCACGCGGCATCTCGCCTCGTCTTAGGCGTCCATCCCCGGCCACCCGACCCGCCGGGCGCGCCGTGGTCAGGCCAGCACGCGGCGGCGGCGCTGCGCGGGGTTGGTCTTCTTGGCTTTCTTGGCGCGCTTGGCCGTCTTGGCGGTTGTGGCGCTCTTGGCGCGGCCTTTGCGCGTGGGCGTGAAGGCGCACAGCGGGGCGCTGTGGCAGCGCTCATCAATCAGCGTGGCGATTGAGCAGCGGCGGAAGTGCCGTTCCAGATGGGCGATGGCCTTGTCGAGCTGCTCATGCAGGGCACAGAGCTTGTCGCCATGCAGCTCGAAACCCAGCGGGCATTCGACAATGCGATTGATCGGATCCACGGCCTGCACGACGTCCCACATGGATAACTCGGCCGGCGGACGCGCCAGCGTGAAACCGCCGCCCAGGCCGCGTTGTGAGCGGAGCAGACCGGCCCGGCTCAGACCCTGAAGCACCTTGGCCAGGTAACCGGCAGGAACGCGGGTCGCATCGGCGATCTGCTGCGCGGTCAGCGAGTGGTCGCGGTTGCTGGCCAACCAGACGACGGCCCGCAGGGCATACTCAGTAGTCTGACTAATCACCGCTGCATCTCCATGCGGCCGGGACCCGCTAGCGTCAACATACCGGAATCCGGCGAGGCGTCAAGCAGACGCCACTGTGTGCCGGGCAGCCGGCGCAGTGGGCCAGGATATCGTGCGGTTTCGTCAGGAATCATCGTTCGGGCAGTGGGGCGGTTCGGCGGCAGCGGGCGATTGGGCCAGTGACATCTCCTCGCCGCGCAGCAGACGGCGAATGTTCCCCCGGTGCCGCACGATGATTAGCACACCCAGGAGCACCGCGCCGGCTTGCAGCGGCCAGGCATCACCCAACGACACGCCGCAAACGCGCAAGTATGCCAGCAGGGCCAGCGGGAATACGATGGCGATGGTCAACGAGCCGAGCGAGATGAGGCCGGTGGTGAAGCGCACCAACCCGTACGCCACGAGCGCGATGAGCATCGCCACGGTGTAGTAGGGGTAGATAGCGACGGCCACGCCGACCGTCGTGGCCACGCCCTTGCCGCCGCGGAACCCAAGGTACACTGGGAAGACGTGGCCGAGCACGGCCGCCAGCCCGACCAGCAACCAGCTCAGCAGCCGTTCGGCCGCCAGGTCACCCGGCAGAATCAGGCCGCCGGCCGCGACCGGCAACACGCCCTTGAGAATATCGAGCGCGAGACACAGAAGCCCCCACTTGCGGCCGAGCACGCGGCCGACATTGGTCGCTCCGATGTTGCGGCTGCCGTGCAGGCGAATGTCAATGCCGCGCAGGCGGCCGAAGAGCAGCCCGAATGGGATCGCGCCGATGAGGTAGGCGGCCACGACCAAGGATGCAAGGATCATCTGAGCTGCCGTAAAGGGACCTCGCCGGGGGCCGGCTTGGGTAGGGTGCCGGCGCCGCGAGACTCATGGGTTCAGGAATCGCGCGGCCGTTCGCGCCGGGTGGCGCGGTGCAGGCGCAGCCAGCCGGGTCGCAGGCGGTCGCGCAGCCAGGCGGTCATGCGCAGGCCGAGGCCGCGGGTCTGCCGGCGGTACAGGTGGCGTGCGACGTCCGTGGGGCGGACGACGGCGCGGCGCCGGGCGGCCAGCCAGGTCACGAATGTCCAGGCCCAGTCTGACCGGCGGGTCCGCATGCTCAGGCTCCCAGAGCGCGCTGGACCGGCAGTTTGACCGCGGCGAATACCTCGTCCGCCGAACGGGCCGGGATTCGCGTTGTTCCCCATAGTTGTTGCCGTGCCATGATCACGTGCGGCGCGGCATAGAAGTTCGTCACGTGGCTTATGCCGCCCTCGGCCTGATCGCCGCCGGCGTAGTCCAGCGCTAGGAGCCAGGTCCCCACGTCCTCGTCGTATTCGGCGGGAAAGATCAGGGCGGTGACGAACGGTCCGGTGGCTGCAGCGCCGGTTTCGGCGAGTTGCAGGACCGCTCGGCAGGGTGGTGGAGCCTGTTCGGCCAGCCGGGCCAATTCCTCGAAGTCCCGGTGGGCCGCCGCCGACTCGTTCCGGTAGAAGAACAGGCCGCTTTCGAGCTGGAAGCGCTCGGGGGCCACGGCCTGCAGCTCCATGTTTCCGGCTGGATCGGCACGGTGAATGCGGTAGACCTTGCCGTGGCGGTAGGTCTCCGACTCGAGGAGCATGGCGATCTCCTCGGAGGTGTAGCCGACCGCGGCCCACTCGCCGAAGTCGAAGACGTACAGTCCCCGGTAGCGTGGTGCGTGTTCGAGTATTGGGAGCCTCATGGTCACTAGCTCCTGGCATAACGGCCGCATGGGCGGCGCGCCGCGGCAACCGTCGGGGGGCCGCCGACCCTGGCGGACGGCGGACAGAAGGCTTAGAGGCGTTTCGCCGTTTAACGTCGGCCACCCGCCCCGGCGGGCGTGCCGACGGGTTGTCATTATACGATAGTAGTTTAGCGGCGTCAGTGGCCGGTCGGGTGGGAAAAAGGGGCGGGCGAGCCGAGCGTGGGCGTGGGCGGGACTCGGCTCGCCCTTCATCAGGGGAACGGAGGCTTGTGGGAGCCAGGAAAGCGGGGCTCGCGACGGCAACACCAGGACTACCCAACGCCACGGGGCAAACACCAATGCTGCACGTCATCCGTGAGCACGTCACGAGCTCCGGTCCATCATGGTCGCGTCAAGAAGCCGAACGTCGCTTTCCGGGCCGTGGCGCTGGTGGATCGCGACGGTCGGGCCTGACGCCTGAGTCAGTCCTCCTGCGGGGGGCGGCTGCTGGCGAGTGACTGCGGTTCCGCGGGGCGCGGCACGGCAGGCCCGTGATCGAGCAACAGGCCCCAGGCCATAACTTCGTTGCGCAGCAGCTCGGCCACGAACGGCTTGGACAACAGCCGGTAGCCGAGCGCGAAAACTCGTTCTTCAACGGAAGCAGCCAGGAAGCGGGCCACCGCCTGGCGCAAGTCGTAGACGCTTTGCAGCGTGGCGACGAGCGCGCCCTTGCGCCAGCGCACTGGTGGCCGTCCAGATTCGAGCGGGTCGTGCACCCGCACCTGTCGCCGCCGCGCCCACCGCAGATGCCGATGGGCGATCAGGGCGTGTGCGGCGGCGTCCAAGCCAGTTTGAGAGAGTGCCGCCCGGGCGCAGTTAAAGATGTAGTCAGCCGTGGGAGGATCGTCGGCGGCAGTCTCGCGCAGATGCAGCGCGACGGCCTGCGCCAAGGGGGCAGCCAGCCGCGGATCGCCGCCGGCACCGGACAGGGTTCGGGCGAGGCAGGCCCGTAGCTTTTCCGGTGAAAAGCGTTCGAGCGTTCCGTCGCGTTTCGTGATAACGATCGACCTGTCGCGGCTCATGATTCCCGTGGTCCTTCAAAGAGGTCGCCCTGTCCGGGGATGTCCTTGGCGGAGCGTTCGATCACGTCACGGGCCTCTTCGATGAACTCGCCGACATCCTCGAACTGTCGATACACACTGGCGAATCGCACGTAGGCCACTTTGTCCACTCGCCGCAGCACCGCCGCAATTCGCTCGCCAATGGTCTGACTGGTGACCTCCTTCTCGAAGTGGCTGACCAGGTACTCCTCGACCTCGTCGACGATCTGCTCGATTCGGTCGGACGAGATGGGCCGTTTGTAGGCGGCCCGAACGATGCCCTCGGTGATCTTGCCGCGATCGTAGGGTACGCGCGAGTTGTCGCGCTTGATAACAGCCAGCCGGATGGTGTCCTCGATGTGCTCATAAGTCGTGAAGCGTCGGCCACATGCCAAGCAACAGCGCCGTCGCCTGATCGACCGGCCGGCATCGGTCAAGCGCGAATCCACCACCTTGTCATCGTTGGCCTTACAGTACGGGCACCGCATTTGGCTGGGCCCAAGATCGGTTTATCAGGCAGCACCGGCTGAACATGCCTCACGCCGCCGTGCCGGGACTTGTCCGCGCCTGAGAGTCCCACGCGGCCGGGCAGCAACCTACTACCGCTTGTCGATGGTGGCAGTGTAACGCACAACATAATGTGTGTCAACCAAATTTAGTGGAAACGGAAGACAATCTTCGACCAAGCTTGTATAACCCCCGCCATGGCACCAGCAGCGGCCGAGATCGAGCACGGAGGGGTACGCATTCGCGGGTTCTCGCTGGCGGGCGAGGAGACCTACTTCGTGCTGCCGGAACTCAACCTCGGCTTTGACGTGGGGCGCTGCCAGCGTGAAGTTCTGGGGGTTGACAACATCTTCCTGAGCCACGGCCACATGGATCATGCCGCGGGCGTGGCCTACTACTTCTCGCAGCGACTTTTCATTGACAACCAGCCCGGCAACCTGTTTGTTCCGGAAGCTCTGGTGGAGCCGATCCGCAGGCTGTTGAAAGTCTGGGGCGACATTGACGGGCAGGAGCCGCCGGCCAACATTCACCCGGCCTATCCGGGACGGGACATCACGCTGCGACGCGACCTGATTGTGCGGCCCTTCGAGGTCAATCACCCGTGCCGGCGGCGCACGGCGCCCGTCGAGAGTCTGGGGTTTGTCGCCATCGAGGTGCGGCACAAGTTGCTGGAGGAGTACCAGCAACTCACTGGTCCGCAACTGGTCGAACTGAAGAAGCAGGGCGTCGCGATCACCCGGCGGGTGGAGATCCCGCTGGTGGCCTACTGCGGCGACACGGCGCCGGGCGATTTCCTGGAGCTGGACTGGGTGCGCGACAGCAAGGTTCTGCTGCTGGAGTGTACGTTCGTGGAGCGCGACCACCGCGAGCGCGCGCGGGCCGGCTTCCATATGCACGTGAGTGATTTGCCGCCGATTGTGGCGCGGTTAAGGAACGAGAAGATCGTGCTGTACCACCTGTCCCGCCGCACGGCGCTGAGCGACGCGCGCGCGATGCTCCGGCGTGAGTTTGGCGGGAAAGTAGACGAGCGGGTGTGTTTCCTGATGGAGCACCGGCGGCGCAAGCGGCGGGAGCCGCCGTCGGCCTGACGGTGGGGCCCCTGGGGGGCTTCGGTTTCGCGAAGAGCGGGGGCGCCGGGCGCCCCGCAGGCGGGATTCCGGGCGAGCGGGGCCGCGTTAACCGCTCAGATTACGGCCGTATCGACCGCCTTGCGCTGACCGCGGCTACCGAGGGCGGCGGCTTCCAGGGCCTGCTCGAGGTCGGCAATCAGGTCATCGGGGTCTTCAATGCCCACAGACAGTCTGACGAGGCCGTCCGTGATATGGGCCTGTTCGCGGATTTCGGCGCCCATTGAGGCGTGTGTCATGCTGGCCGGGTGCTGAATCAGCGACTCGACGCCGCCGAGACTTACCGCCAGCATCCACAGCTTGACGGCGTTCATCATGCTACGGCCGGCCTCCAGCCCGCCGCGCAGGCCGAAGGAGATGACCGCGCCGCCGCCGGAAGACTGGCGGCAACTGAGTTCGTATTGTGGGTGATTCTTCAGGCCGGGGTAGCGCACCCACTCAACCTCTGGGTGAACTGAGAGGTAGGCGGCGATTTTCTGGGCGACCTCGCAGTGCCGGCGCATGCGCAGGGCGAGTGTCTTGATTCCGCGGTGTACCAGGAAGGACTCGATGGGCGAGAGTACGCCGCCGAAGTGATTCAGGGCCCGGCGCATCTGGGGGTAGAACTGCTCGTCCTTGAGGACGATGATGCCGCCGACGACGTCGGCATGACCGTTGAGGAACTTGGTTAGGCTATGAATAACGATGTCGGCGCCGAATTCGAAGGGGCGCTGCAGGATCGGGCTCATGAAGGTGTTGTCGACGACCAGCAGGGCGCCGTGCTCGTGCGCGAGGGCGGCAACGGCCGTCAGGTCGGTGATGACGAGCGTCGGGTTACAGGGGGTCTCGACGTACACGACCTTCGTGTTGGGACGCATGGCGCGCCGGACGGCTTCGGTGTCCGAAGTGTCAACCAGGCTCGACTCGATGCCGAAGTCGGCCATTATGCTGCGGACCAGGGTGGCGGTGGGGCCATAGACGGCCTCGGAGCAGACGATGTGGTCGCCCTGTTTGACGAGGGCTGCGAGGGTGGTATGGATGGCCGCCATTCCGCTGCCGCAGGCTAGCGCGACGTGGCCGCCTTCCAGGGTGGCGACGGCCCGTTCGAGGGCCTCGACCGTTGGGTTGCCCATGCGGGAATAGATGTAGCCCTTGCGTTCGCCGGCGAAGAGCGCGGCACCCTGCTGGGCACTGTCGAAGCCGAAGGTGGATACCTGGTAAATGGGCGGCACGGCCGCGCGAAACTCGTTCTTGCCTATGCCCGCATGAACCGCGAGCGTTTCGACCGCGTAGTCTTGTCCGTGAGTCATTCCGTCAGCCCTCGCAACCTGGAAACACATGCCCCGGTCCGTCGCCTGGTTGACGGGCCAACAGGCACAAGCAACACGTCACTTCCCCGCCTGGGAGCCCAAGCAATCACCGTGCCAGTTCTCCAACCGCCAGTGTACGCCGGAGACGAGTCCTACTCAAGGCGCCGCTCCAGTCCCACACGGCCCGCGGTCGGCCGGGGGCGTTGACCGGGTGCGGGGTGTTCGTCCTAATACGGGCAGGCAGCCGAGTGGCGCGGCAGGCGGTCTGAGTGAGGGGCGTGCCGTCGCCGGTCTGGCAGTTGAAGGGAGTCAGCCGTGCCCGTTGGAGAGTCGAGCCCCCGGAAGCGTGCAGCGCGGCGTGACCGCGCCGCGGCCGGCAAGCGTATCGTCGAGATGGCCAAGAGCATCATTACGCTCGTGCAGGCTGAACAGGATCCCTATGTCGATATCCCCTCGCGCACGCTGAGCAACGTGCAGTTCAACGAGCAGAAGGGCATTATCGAGTTGCTGGACGGCAAGCAGCGCCGCTGCTTCTTCAGCCTGCTGGGCCGCCGCAAGGGCGAGGGCTCGCAGGCCAAGAAGTTCATGCAGACGGTGCGCGTGGCCGAGGTCTGCAAGCGGCTGATCGACGCGAACGACTCGACCAGCATTCGTGACCTGTTCTACAACCTCAAGGTGCCCATCAAGGTGGCGGACGGCCAGAGCAGGTCCAAGGAGCTGATTTTCGCCGAGCAGGCCGAGTCTGACCCGATCATCGAGGATATCGAGGTGGCGGTCAGTGCTTTGCGGGAAGAGCTGGGCGTGCACGCCGAGACCAAGGGCGCGATGGTCGGGCCGATGACGATCGTGGACGACGGCGACACGATCAACCTGGCCAACATGGGCTCCGGCGGCTGGGCGGTCCCGTCGATCGTCGAGCCCGACGTGATCCAGTTCAAGAAGCACACCGCCAAGTACATCCTCATGATCGAAAAGGGTGCCGTCTGGCAGCGCTTCAACAAGGACCGCTACTGGGAGAAGAACAAGTGCCTGATCGTGCATGGCGGAGGGCAGCCCCCGCGCGGCGTGCGCCGGCTCGTGTACCGGCTGCACAACGAGCTCAAGCTGCCCGTATACGTGCTGGTCGATAACGATCCGTGGGGCTACTACATCTACAGCGTGCTGAAGCAGGGCTCTATTAACCTGGCGTTCGAGAGCCAGCGGATGGCCATTCCGGCGGCCCGTTTCATCGGGATGAGCAGCCAGGACGCCGAGCGTTTCAACCTGCCGGACCACGTGGCGATGCCGCTGACGCCGGAGGATCGCCGCCGGGCCAAGGAGATCCGCAACTACCCGTGGTTCCAGTCGCGGGCCTGGCAGCGGGAAATCAAGTACATGGAAGCGCTGGGCAAGAAGCTGGAACTGGAGGCGCTTTCGAACAAGCACTTCAGCTTCATTACGGAGGAGTACCTGCCGAAGAAGCTGAAGGACAAGCGCTGGTTGGATTAGCGCACGGTCCAGGGTACAGTGGCCGGCGGAAGGACCGAGGCTGCGGAGTACCATAGCAGATGCAGCGGGACTTGTTCGACAAGGTGCGATTGCCGCCCGAGTTGGACCAGCACCTCCGATCCACTAATCCGTGGTGGGAGGGCAGGCCCGGTCGCGTACTGCCACGATACCGCCGCTGGGCCTTTGACGTGCTGTTGCAGAAGCTGCACAGCGGTCTGGCTCCGGCGATCGTCTTGCGGGGTGCCCGGCAGGTGGGGAAGACCACCCTCCAAGAGCAAGCCATTCAGCACTTGCTGCAAGCCAAGGGCGTCGAGCCCCGGCGGATTCTCCGTGTGCAGTTTGACGAAATACCCACACTGCGGGGACTCCGGCAGCCGCTGCTCGACATTGCCGAGTGGTTTCAGAACCGCATGCTCAAGTCCAGCTTCAATGAGTGCGCACACGCCGCGCAGCCCGCGTATGTCTTCCTGGACGAGGTACAGAACGTAGCGCAGTGGGCCCCGCAACTAAAGGCGCTGGTGGATCATCACACGCTGCACGTAGTGGTGACGGGCAGTTCGGCCCTCCGGATCGAGGCTGGGCGTGACAGTCTGGCGGGACGCATTTCAACGCTCGAACTGGGCACATTGCTGCTGCGCGAGATCGCTGGGCTGCGATTCAACGCTGAACTTGCTCCAGGCCTTTCGGCCAACGGCCTGGAAGCGCTGACAGACGCCGCATTCTGGCGGCAACTGCAGGCGGACGGCGTCCGGCAGCGTGAGACGCGCGATCGGGCCTTTGAGGTGTTCTCGCTGCGCGGCGGCTACCCAATGGCGCACGCGCAACCGTCGGCCGGGTGGCACGAGGTGGCCGATCAACTTAACGAGACGGTCATACGGCGCGTCATCCAGCACGACTTGCGCATGGGGGAGCGCGGTCGCAAGCGCGATCCCTCATTGCTCGAAGAGGTTTTCCGCCTGTCATGCCGGTATGCCGGGCAAGCGCCGAGCCAGGCTGTGTTCGTCGAAGAAGCACGCCAGGTCCTGCGCGCCAACGTCGGACCGCAGAGAATCCGCAGTTACCTGCGTTTTCTGGACGGAGCCCTACTGGTCAAGCTCGTGGAACCGTTGGAACTGCGGCTCAAGAAACGCAAGGGAAACCCTAAGCTGTGCATCGTTGACCACGGACTGCGCGCCGCTTGGCTCCAGGAAGTCATACCGCTTCATCCGGCAGGCTTGGCAAGCGCGCCGCATCTCGCGGACCTGGCGGGGCACCTGGCTGAGAGTGTCGTCGGTGCCTTTCTGGCCGGGCTGCCGCACTTGGATCTGGCTCACTTCCCCGAGCGTATAAACGAACCGGAGGTCGACTACGTGCTGACGGTTGGAGAGCGCCGTATCCCCATGGAGGTAAAGTACCGCCAGCGCATCGACCCGCTGCGCGACACCCTCGGATTGCGGTCGTTTCTCGAAAAAGCCCATTACAACGCGCCCTTTGGTGTGCTGGTGACCATGCACGACAACGTGGCGATCGACGACCCCAGGATTGTGACGATATCGTTGCCTGCGCTGCTGCTGATGCGCTAGGACAAGCCATCGCGTGCCGCCAGTCCAGCCCTTTCTTGCTGAGTCGCTTGCGGCTATCATGCTGACGGCGATGGGGTCCGCCGTGAACCGCCCCGGGTGGGGCTGATGACTCCTGCCTGAGATCCTTGAGGCCACGGGCCCGGCATGGGCAGGAGTAGCCATGTGGAAGCTGTTTCTCCTCTTCTTCGCGTCCGGGGCGGGCGGTCTGTTGCGTTACTCTGTCAGCGGCTGGACGCAGCGGCTGGCCAACGGCTCGTTTCCCATTGGGACATTGATCGTCAATCTGAGCGGCTGCCTGCTGGTGGGTTTTGTGGCGGCGGCGCTGACCGGTCGGGTGCTCATCCGCGAGGAGTATCGGATAGCGTTGCTGATCGGTCTGCTGGGCGGCTACACGACCTTCTCAACTTTCGGCCTCGAGACATTCGCCCTGCTGAACGCTGGTCAGGCGTGGCGGGCACTGTTGAATGTCGCCGCCAGCGTCGTGCTGGGTCTCGCGGGCGTGTGGGCCGGCTACCGGCTGGCCGAGAACTGGCTGGGAGTCTGACATCATGAAGATCCCCGAGCAAGGTTACCTGCTGCGCATCTTCATTGGCGAGAGCGACAAGTGGCAAGGCCGGCCGCTGTATGAGGCGATTGTCCTCAAGGCCCGGGAGTTGCACTTGGCCGGTGCCACCGTCCTGCGCGGGCCGATGGGCTTCGGCGCCCACAGCCGCATGCATACCACCAAGATCCTGCGGCTGTCGGCCGACCTGCCGATAGTCATCGAGATCGTTGACAGCCAGGAGAAGATAGACAAGTTGATGCCGTTCATCGACGAGGCGGTGCAGGAAGGGCTGGTGACGCTCGAGCGCGTGCGCGTCATCAGGTACCGGGCCAACTCCACCTGAATTCGCGGCGCTGGGTCAAACGCACTGTTGACCCCCCAATGCGCGGGGCCACGCACAAACCGGAAAGCTGCCATGACGTGCCAAAGCCGCTGGATTGGCCAGGCGGCGTTGGCGTCCGGGTTGCGTTGCGCGCCAAACGCCGGCAGAATGTCCAGCGTGATGGAAACGACCGAGAACACGCTTGACCCGGATGGTCCGAGTAGTCGGCCGACGCCATACCGACCGTAGCAGCCCGACGCGCCGGAGGAATCCCGTCGTCGGGCGGGAGACCAACGGCCATGCCGGCTCAAACCCGCGAATGCTAGGCCGAGCATGTTCAGGTCAGGTCCTGCGCGTGATCGAGTTACGAACCTGCTGAGGTCTTTCGCGTGTTGGCTGAAGTGAATAAGCGGACGTGGATCGCCGCGCGGATGGCAGCGCGATGATCAGCCGCGACTGTCCGCTTTGCGGTGCGGCAGGTGGGCGAGAGTTCATGCGCAGTGGGGTCTGGCGATTGCTGGAGTGTGAGCGATGCGAGATGGTCTACATGCCTGTAATCCCGACGCCTGAAGCTGTTGAAACCGACTTCGACTGGGCCGATTCCTTCAAACGCGAGCGCATGCGGCGCTGGTTGTCCAGCCCGCTGGCGCGACTCTGGACTGGCGCGCTGTTTGCATGCAAACCCAATCGTGAGCGCCGTGCGCTCGGGCGAATTCGTCGACACGCGCCGGCGGCCGGCCGGTTCCTTGACATCGGCGCCGGCGATGGCCGCCTGGCCGCCGCGGCCCAGGGCGCCGGATATGCGGTCACCTGCATCGAGCTTTCTCCGGCCATGGCGGCCCAAGCCGCCAGGCGTGTAGGCCGCGAACATGTTCTCGTGGGGCGCCTGTCGGATTTCGCACTGGAGCGTTTTGACGTAGTGGTGGCAATCAGCGTGCTTGAGCATGATCCCGAGCCGCGCCAGATGCTGAATCAGGTTCGCGAAATCCTCCGGCCGGACGGCGTGCTCATCCTCAAGGTCCCGAATCTTGGAAGTTACCTGCGCCGAATACGCGGCAGGCGCTGGTCTGGATTTCGCTGGCCCGAACACGTGCAGTACTTCACGCCCGCTACGCTGCGTTCGATGGTGGAGCGTGCGCGTCTTGAGGTCACCTGGATTGAAGCCGATCCTCTCAGTGACAACGTCTGGCTGGCGACGTGTCATCCGCGTGCGACGCCGCTTGCATAGGTCGTTTGGCCGCTCTCTCTGGCAGAAGCTGGCATTTGACGCGGGCGCGATTAGCCCCTTGCACCGGGCAGGGAACGTGGCCAGAATGGCCCCCGCAATGGAGAGTGCCCCAACCACGCTCGATCCGGACGGCCCTAGTAGTCGGCCGACGCCATACCGACCGTAGCAGCCCGACGCGCCGGAGGAATCCCGTCGTCGGGCGGGAGACCAACGGCCATGCCTACTAATACCAGCGAATTCAACGCCGAGGCGTTGTACTCGACCTGGCCGGCCCTCTCAGACGAGGAGCGGGCGGAAGCCTTCGCGCTGCTCGCGGAAGAGGACGGGCAGAGCTTCTTCATTGGGCTGACACCGGCGGATCGGGCGGCGTTGCTAGAGCATCTGCCCGATGCCAAGGCGGCGGTGTGGATGCGCTTCATGGCGCCGGATGACGCGGCCGACGTGCTGCAGGAGGCTGAGCCGGAACGGCGGGAGCGGCTGCAGGCGATGCTGGATGGGGCCACCAAGCGCGAAGTGCAAGCGCTGCTGGCCTATGCGGAGGATGAAGCGGGCGGCCTGATGAGCCCACGCTACGTGCGGCTGCGCCCGGATGTTACCGTGGAAGTCGCCATCCGCTATCTGCGGCAGCAGATTCGCAATAATCCGGAAACGCTGTATTACGTTTACGTGCTCGATGCGGGGCAACACCTGCAAGGAGTGATCTCGTTTCGGGAGTTGTTCAGCGCGCCAGGCGATGCGCTGGTGGCCGACGTGATGCGGCGGGACCCGGTTTGTGTGCAGGAATCCACCGACCAGGAAGAGGTGGCGCGCGTAATCGAGCAGCACGACCTGCTGGCCGTGCCGGTGGTGGATGAGATCGGACGCGTGAAGGGCATCGTCACCGTTGACGACATCGTTGACGTGATCAACGAGGAGGCCACCGAGGACATCCACAAGATCGGCGGTGTCGAGGCCCTCGATGCGCCCTATCTGGACGTAAGCCTGCCGATGATGATCAAGAAGCGCGGCGTGTGGCTGCTGGTATTGTTCCTGGGCCAGACGCTGACGGCCACCACGATGGGCTACTTCGAGGACGAGCTGGCACGGGCGTTGGTCCTGGCGGTGTTCGTGCCGCTCATTATCAGCAGCGGCGGCAATTCGGGTTCGCAGGCGGCGACGCTGGTTATTCGCGCCATGGCGCTGGCGGAAATTCGCTTGCGCGACTGGTGGCGCGTCATGCGCCGCGAATTGGCCTCGGGCCTGATGCTCGGGGCTGGTCTGGGCCTGATCGGCTTTCTGCGCATAGTGCTCTGGCAGCGATTGGGCTGGGCGGACTACGGCCCGCATTTCGTGCTGGTCGGCCTGACGGTTTGGCTGAGCCTGGTCGGGGTGGCGTGTCTGGGGACGGTGACCGGGAGCATGTTGCCGTTCCTGTTGCGGCTGCTGCGGCTGGACCCGGCGGCCAGCTCGGCACCGTTCGTCGCGACGCTGGTGGACGTGACGGGCCTGGTGATCTACTTCACGATTGCCGCAGTCGTGCTGCGCGGCACACTGCTGTGACGGCCGATTCCGGCAGGTGGTCGAGCAGTCGGGGCGGCGTGATCTGGTTAGCGTGCGCTTGGGTGTGCAGGTGGTTATTTGTGATAAATCTTTGACGGAGCCTAACTTGTGGACGCGCCGTCGGGTTTTTTGCGGGAGCGTTGGCGATTGAGCTTGACTAATGGCAAATTGATGGCATAATGGCCATATGCCGATAGAGGAGCAGATGAAGTACTCGAAGGTTCAGTATGAGGCGCGGGCGCGGGTGGCCAAGGCCCTGGCCCATCCGAGCCGGCTGATAATCCTGGATGCGATTGCGGACGGTGAGCGGTGCGTGTGTGAGTTGACCGAACTGGTTGGCGCGGACCAATCCACGGTCTCCAAGCACCTGGCGATCTTGAAGCAGGCCGGGATTATTGATGATCGCAAGGAAGGTTCGAAGACGTTCTACCGGCCAAGAATCCGTTGTCTGAAAGGACTTTGGGAATGCATCGAGGCGGTGCTGAGGGAGAACCTGAAGGCACAGCAGGAGGCGATGGGCCGTTGAGCCCCGCGGCTTTTTCTGTGCCCGGTCATGGCGATGTGGCCATGTCGCCATTGACGCAGCGACTGTCGCCGGAGGCGCTGCGGACGTTGGCGATCCTGGGCGTTATGGTCGTCGTCTTCCTGCTGGCGTACCTGTTGCCGTTCCAGGCGTTGCCGGGCAGTGGGCCGCGGATCGTGACGGCGGGGCGCGAAGCCCTGCTGATGCTACAGGACTACGCGCAGCATCACGTGATTCTGTGCCTGGTGCCGGCGTTGTTCATCGCGGGGGCGATCTCGTGCTTCGTCTCGCAGGCCGCGGTGATGAAGTACCTCGGGCCGACGGCAAACAAGTTCCTGGCGTACGGCGTGGCCTCGGTGTCCGGCACAATCCTGGCCGTCTGCTCCTGCACGGTGTTGCCGCTGTTCGCGGGGATTTGGACGCGCGGCGCGGGGCTGGGGCCGGCGGCGGCGTTTCTGTACTCCGGGCCGGCTATCAACGTGCTGGCGATCATACTCACGGCGCGCATCCTGGGCGCCGAGTTGGGTCTGGCCCGCGCCGGCGCCGCTATCGGGTTCAGCCTGATTGTCGGCCTGCTGATGCACCTGATCTATCGCAAGGAGGAGCGGGCCAAGGCGGAGGAAGCGAAGGCCGCCGGTGGGTTTGTCGTGCCGGATGGTACGGTGGAGCGGCCGCTGTGGAAGACGGCCAGCTACTTCGCGGCCATGATTGGGATTCTCGTATTCGCAAACTGGGCCCGGCCGGCGACGCCGAACGCCGTCTGGGAGGCCCTGTTCGCCGCCAAGTGGGTCATTACCGGCGTGCTGCTGGTGGCACTGGCGGCGATGCTCAAGTTCTGGTTCACGCGGGCGGAGTTGAAGCAGTGGGTCGGCAGCACGTGGTTCTTCACGAAGCAGATCATGCCGCTGCTGTTCATCGGCGTGCTGGTGTCCGGTGTGCTGCTGGGGCGTCCGGGTGAGGAAGCGTTGATCCCCAGTCGCTGGATTGAGCAATCGGTGGGCGGCAACAGCCTGGGGGCGAACGTTTTCGCCGCCTTCGCCGGCGCGCTGATGTACTTCGCGACGTTGACCGAGGTGCCGATCCTGCAGGGACTGCTGGGCGCGGGCATGGGCCAGGGTCCGGCGTTGACGCTGCTGCTGGCCGGTCCGGCGCTGTCGCTGCCGAGCATGCTGGTGATTCGGTCGGTCGTGGGTACGCGCAAGATGTTGGTTTACGTGTTTCTGGTGGCCGTGCTCTCCGCGACCGCGGGGCTGCTGTACGGCACGTTCGGGTAGTCGTCTGCGGAGGACACGAGATGTCGGCAACACTAGGCGGATGCTGTAGCGGAAATGGCGAGACTTTGATTTTCACCTGCGCCGGTGCGGCCTACAGCGGGCAGGTGGCGAATCGGGCCGGCGTGCAGCTCATGGAGCAAGGGGCCGGCGGATTGTTCTGCATCGCGGCGGTCGCGGCGAACATTGGCCAGAAGATGGAGCGTGCCCGCACGGCCGCGCGGCGGGTCGCGATCGACGGCTGCGAGGATCACTGCGTGCGCAAAGTGCTGGAGCAGGCCGGGCTATCGGCGGACGTGCACGTTGTGCTGACGGACATTGGAATCGAGAAGAAGCCGGCGCAGCCGAACATGATCAGCGACGGGAAGAAGGTTGTTGAGGCGGTGAAGCAGGAGCTGGCCCGCGGCGCGATGCCAGGGGCCGGCTGCTGTGGTTGAACTGACATAGACAGGCGAAGGTGCCCCATGAAGATCGAAGTGCTCGGAACGGGTTGTGCGAAGTGCAACATGCTGGAGGCGGCCGCCAGGAAGACGGCGGACAAGCTGGGCCTCGAGTATGAGCTGGTGCACGTTAAGGACCTCGGCAAGATCGCGGCGTACGGCGTGATGATGACGCCCGCGCTGGTGATTGACGGCCAGGTGAAGTTAACGGGCAAAGTCCCGAGTGAAGCCGAACTGGCGAACCTGCTGAGCAGCGCGGCGGGCGGCTAGTATGGAGGCGGTCATGCTGCTGACAGTTAGAAAGGCGCTGCCGATCGCGGCGCTCGTTGGGCTGGTACTGACGCTGTCGGGTTGTGAGCGGGCTCCGGCCTCCTCCCCGGCCGCACCCGCTGAGGGCCCCGTAGTGGCCGGCCAGGCGGAGACGCCGGCGGCTGCTGACGGTGAAACGCCGCAGGCAGCCGTAGCGGAGGCCGCCGACGCTGCGGCGGAGCCAGCCCCAGCGGTCGCGGCGGAGCCGGCGGGCAACACCGCCCCGCGCGTCATCGCCTATTACTTCCACCGGACGCTGCGCTGCGCGACCTGCCTGTTGATCGAGGAGCAGTCGCGCGAAGCGCTGGAGCTCTCGCACGGCGAGGAGTTGGATTCCGGCCGGTTGGCGTGGCACGCGGTGAACATCGAAGTTCCCGGCAACGAGCACTTCGAGCAGGAGTATGGGGTGGAGGCAGCGGCGCTGGTGCTGGTCGAGATGATCGGCGAGCAGGTGACGCGCTGGGAGATATTGCCAGAGGTTTGGGACCTAGTCGAGCATCCGCATGAGCTGCAGGAGTATGTAACGATGGAGGCCGCCTTGTTCCTGGGCGGGTAACCGGCGGACCCAGGCAGCGCCCTCCATCGGGAGGCCCGCGATTGTGTGAGTGCTCGAGTGGTGACCCGACGATGTTCTTTGCGCTGCTGGCTGCCGGCGGATTGCTGGCGGGCTGAATGGTTTGTCGAGGATTGAAGATGAAGTCTAGCAACGTCCTGATCTTGGTCGCAGTGGTTGTGGTTGTGGCCGGCGTGGCGTGGTTTCAATCGTCACGCGAGGGATCCAATCCCGGCGCGGCGGGGGCTGCCAGCGCGTCGGCGACGACGGCCAAGCTGCCGCGCGTGGTCGATCTGGGGTCTGACAAGTGCATTCCCTGCAAGCAGATGGCGCCGTTTCTCGCGGAATTGAAGCAGGAATACGCGGGCCGCGCGGTCATCGAGTTCATCGATGTCCGGAAGGACCCCGCGGCCGGTATACCGTATCAGATCCGCATCATTCCCACGCAGGTTTTCTTCGATGCGGAGGGTAATGAAGTCTGGCGGCATGAAGGGTTCCTGCCGAAGGAGCAGTTCGTTGCCAAGTTCGCCGAGATGGGAGTGAAGTAGATGCTGGAGACGCTGGGCGCTAGGCTGGCCGAGATAATTGAAACGAACGTCTGGTTGGCGCCGCTGGCTGCCCTGCTCGGCGGCCTGCTCACGGCGGCCAACCCGTGCGTGCTGGCCGCCGCCCCGCTGATGGTCGCGTACGTGGCCGGCCAGGAGAACAAGAGCGTGGGGCGCTCATTCCTGCTGTCGCTCACGTTCGCGATCGGCCTGACGTTCATGTTCGCACTGATCTGGTTCGGCGTGTGGTCGGCCAGCACGCTGCTACCGCAGGACACATGGAAGTACGTGGCGGCGGCCGTGTGCTTCCTGATGGGGCTACACCTCCTGGGTGCGCTGCACTTCACGCTGCCGGTGCCGGCGGGCGTGAAGCCGAAGCAGAAGGGCGTGATCGGGGCGCTGCTGCTGGGGCTGCTGTTCGGGCTGATCTCGCTGCCGTGCGCCGGTCCGGTGCTCGGGGCGCTGATCGTCGTTACCCCCCTGTATGGAATGATGTTCGGGATTGTGCTACTGGTCGCGTACAGCCTGGGCCACTGCGGGCTGATCCTGGTCGGCGGGACGTCCATGGGCATGGTCCAGAAGCTGGCCGACTCGAAAGGCTGGAACCTCGGCGCGAACGTCTTGCGGCGCGTGGCGGGCGTGCTGATCATCGGCGTCGGTATCTGGGTGCTTATCTTCGCCTGACGCGCGCGGCCGGCGGGTGGCCGAGGTGGCCCTGCAAATGGCGCGGTAGCAGGCGCGGCGCCGGGTTTGAAAACGCCCGTATCCTGGTGGAGCAGGTCTTTTGCCCACGAAACTGAAGATTCTCTTCCTGTGCACCGGCAACTCCTGCCGCAGCCAGATGGCCGAGGGCTGGGCGCGGCACCTGCGGGGCGACCTGCTCGAGCCGTACTCGGCGGGGATCGAGACGCACGGGTTGAACGAGCGCGCGGTGCAGGTCATGGCGGAAGCCGGGGTGGACGTTTCCGGCCAGCGCTCGAAGCACGTGGACGAGCTGCGCGACGTGCCGTTCGACTTCGTGGTGACGGTGTGCGACCACGCGCACGAGAGTTGCCCGCTGTTTTCCGGTGGAACGAAGGTTGTGCACGTGGGCTTCGATGACCCACCGCGGCTGGCACGCGGGGCGCAGACGGAGGAAGAGACGCTCAGGCACTATCGCCGGGTGCGCGATGAGATCCGCGCGTTTGTCGAGCGGTTGCCGGGCGTGCTGAACGATGCGTTGAAGCAAGGGAGCTAGCGATGTCTGGTTCATCTGACGAAAAGAATGCGCAGGCCGTACGCGAGCAGGTGCGCGCGGGGTATGCGGAGGTGGCGCGCGCCGGCGGGCTGGACGCGGCCGGCGGGGGTTCCGGCTGCTGCTCCGGCCAGTCGTGTTGCGGGCCGGCGGCCGGGACGGCCGACGCGCTGGCGCGGAAGATCGGCTATGACGAAGCCGAATTGGCGGCCTTGCCGGACGGGGCCAACATGGGGCTGTCGTGCGGCAATCCGACGGCGCTGGCGGCGCTCCAGCCGGGTGAGGTCGTGCTGGACCTTGGCAGCGGCGGCGGGCTCGACTGTTTCCTGGCCGGCCCGCGGGTCGGTCCGACCGGCCGCGTCATCGGCGTGGACATGACGCCGGAGATGGTGTCGAAGGCGCGGCACAACGTGGCGGCGTATCAGGCGCACAGCGGTCTGGACAACGTCGATTTTCGGCTGGGTGAGATCGAGCATCTGCCGGTCGCGGACGGCAGCGTGGACGTGGTCATCTCGAACTGTGTGCTCAACCTGTCGCCGGACAAGCCGCAGGTGTGGCGGGAGCTGGCGCGTGTGCTCAAGCCGGGCGGGCGTGTGGCGGTTTCCGACCTGGCGCTGCTGCGGCCGCTGCCGGAGGAGGTGCAGGGCATGGTGGCGGCGCTGGTCGGCTGCATCGCCGGTGCCGTGCTCGTTTCAGACACCGAGCGGTTCGCACGTGAGGCCGGTTTGGTGGACATCCTACTGGAGCAGAAGCCGGACTACGTTGCGCATATGACAAGCTTCGCGGACCCGCTCTATCAGAAGATCGTCGCGGCGCTGCCCGCGGCTGCGAAGCTCGGCGACTATGTGACCAGTCTCGATGTCTCCGCGCGCAAGCCGCGGTGAGCCCCGAGCCGGGCGACTCATCCTGGCGCGTAGCGCGGGGTGGGACCGGGCTGATCCGAAAGCCGATGAAGCTGGCAACAAGCAGCGCTTGGCAAGGAAGAACTCCATGAAGCAAGCCAAGAAGCTGAATGTCTTCGAGAAGTACCTGACGATCTGGGTAGCCCTGTGCATTGTGGGGGGCATTGCCCTGGGCAAGCTCGCCCCGGGGGTGGCCGAGTCGCTGGACGCCATGGCCATCTACGTGAACGGGGCGCCGGTCGTGTCGATCCCGATCGCCATCGCCCTGTTCTTCATGATGTATCCGATCATGGTGAAAATCGACTTCGCCGAAGTGGTCCGGGCCGGCAAGAGCCCGCGGCCCGTCCTGTTGACGCTGGTCGTCAATTGGGCCATCAAGCCCTTTACCATGCTGGCCATTGCCACGCTCTTTCTGGGCCACATCTTCCGCGACTTGATTCCCGGAACGGAGATCGTCAAGGACGGCAGTGAGGTCGAGCTGTGGCGCTCGTACATCTCCGGGGCGATTCTGCTGGGCATCGCCCCCTGCACGGCCATGGTACTGATGTGGGGCTACCTGGCCCGGGGCAACCAGGGCCATACCCTGGTCATGGTGGCCATCAACTCCCTGACGATGCTGGTGCTGTACGGCTTGCTGGGCGGCTGGCTGCTGGGTATCAACCAGATGCCCGTGCCCTGGGAGGCCCTGCTGCTCTCGATCGGCATCTATGTCGCGCTGCCACTGGTGGCCGGGTATTTCTCGCGCCGGTGGATCATCCAGGCGAAAGGGACGGCGTGGTTTGAGTCCCGGTTTCTGCACGTTCTGACGCCCGTGTCGATCATCGCGCTACTGGCGACGCTGGTGCTGCTGTTCAGCTTCAAGGGCGAGACCATCATCGGCAATCCCCTGACGATCCTCTGGATCGCCGTCCCCCTGTTCATCCAGACGGTGCTGATCTTCGCCATTACCTACGCCGCTGCGAAGCTGCTGAAGTTCAGCTACGCGGACGCCGCGCCCTCGGCCATGATCGGGGCGTCGAATCACTTCGAGGTGGCCATCGCCACGGCCACGATGCTGTTCGGCTTGTCCTCCGGGGCCGCGCTGGCAACTGTGGTGGGAGTCCTCATCGAGGTGCCCGTCATGCTGATGCTGGTGAAAGTCTGTGTGAAGACCAAAGGGTGGTTTCCAACGGCTGGGGAAACCGGCTGTTGAAGCGGGAGTATCATGCTCCGCCTGAGCGCCGGCAGCGTGTGGATCCGCCGGGGGTGCCATGAGCGGAATTACCGCGTGCACGGCGCGGCGTTCCCGGCGGTGCGCGGGCCGCTGGTCCAGGTGCCGGTGCTCATCAGCCTGGTGAAGGTGGCATTGTGCTTCCCGAGACAGTGCTTCGGGGGCGCCGACGGCTCTTGTTGAGGAGGTGCGCGCATGAACCGCCGTTTGACCATTGCCGTTCCCTGCATGCTGTTGGCGGGCTTGTTGGCGCTCGCGGCTCTGCCCGCGGCCGGGTACCAAACTGCCGCGAAGTCGGCGGCGGCTTCCGGGCCCTCGCCGGGTGTCTGTCCGCCCTTCTATCTGCGCGACGAGGGGGGCCGCACCATCAACCCGATCACCGGGGAAAACGCGGATCAGCCGTATTCGCCTAAGCAGACGTGCGGCGCGGCCGGTTGCCACGACTACGGCCTGATCACGCAGGGGTTCCACTTTCAGCAGGGGGCCGACGAGCAGCCGACGGCGGACCAGGCGGCCCGCTACCAGTGGGTGAGTACGCCGGGGCTGTATGGCGGCACGTGGTGCTCGCCGGCGCCGCTCTATCGGTCGCTGGCGCCCAAGCAGAACACGTCGGGTCGCACCATCGACATGACGTCGTTCGGGCTGATAACGGCCGGCTGCGCGAAATGCCACCCCGGCGGCGGACCGCTGGAGTACGACCGGGACGGGCAGCGCTATGACGAGCGGATGCGCGATCCGGCCGCCGGCCTGACGCCGGGCGGCGAGAACAACTTCGACGGGGACTACTACAAGGCCCGCTGGTCCGAGACCGGCGTTCTGGAGGCGGATTGCCTGCTGTGTCACCTGCCCGAGTACAGCTTCGCCGCCCGGAACAAGCAGCTCGACGCGCTGAACTTCCGCTGGGCGCCGACGGCCGGCGCGGGCGTGGCGCAGGTGACGGGGGCGGTGGCGAAGAACGAGGCCGTGACCGTTGCGTATGACGCGCGCCAGTTCAACCCGGACGGCACGTTCGCGCCGAACATGGTGGTCTCGCCGCGAAACGAGACTTGCTTGAACTGCCACGCGCAGCCGGGCTGGAAGAAACGTGGGGCGAACTTCCGCGCGCGGACGGATGTGCATCTGCGCGCCGGCTTGCGCTGCGTGGACTGTCACGCGGCCGGGTCGCGCGCCTTTGACCAGCGCATCCAGGGCCGCGAGGTGCACCAGTTCGGCAAAGGCGACGACCCCGGCGGGCAGGTCCGCAACGATCTGGACAACACCATGCGCCAGTGCGTTGATTGCCACACCAGCGGTTATCTGGGGGCGCCGATTCCCGAGCATCGTGGGCTGCCGCCGCTGCACCTCGAGCTGCTGGCGTGTCAGGCGTGCCATATTCCCGAGCGGGTTGTGATGCCCATCCAAGTGCAGGCCAGCGACGTTTTCAACCCCGCGCCGCGGGTCGCGGTGGGCGGCAAGCAACTGTGGACTTTCTACGGCGTGGACGGGGAGTACCGCAATCACTACGGCTACCTCGAGATGATGGGCTACGACGACAAGCCCACGGAGACTTCTCGTCCGATCCTGGCGCTGTACCAGGGCAAGATCTTTCCGGTAAACCGGGTCCTCTCAGCCTGGCCCGGCATCGAGGAGGAGGGCAAGCCCGGCCTCGGGCAGCCGCTGATGGGCGACATCCGCAGGATGTGGCTGGCGCACCAGGCTGATCCGACCAAGTATCCGCGGCTGGCCGAGATCACGGACGACAATGGCGACGGCATGATCGAGGTCAACCGGCCGGAGGAGATTGACGCGCTGATCGCATCGGTCACGGAGATGCTGCACGAGACGAGCTGGCCCATGGAAGGCAAGCAGGTCGTGTGGGTCATGAACGAGCGCGTCTACCGTTCGGGCACCGAGTACCGTGAAATCCCCAAGCACGAGTGGGAGGCTTCGCCGTACGGTAACGTCCACAAGTACAACCACGACGTGTACCCGGCCAGGGCGGCCCTGGGAGCGAATGGCTGCGGCGATTGCCACTCGTCGCCGTCGCCGTTCTTTGATCAGCCGGTGCTGGCGCAGGCGTTCGGGGCGGATGATGGGCAGCCGCGCTGGAGGCCGAATTATGAGATCATGGGGATCGGGTCGGTCTGGGTGCGCGCGGGGGGCTTCCGCGAGCAGACCCTCAAGACGCTCATGTACGTGTTCCTGGCGGCGCTGGTCGTGACGTGGCTGGCGGTGGTGTTGCGCGACGCCGCCGTGCGCAGCGGGACCCTGACGTCCGCGGCGGCGCGGTGGGGCGCGGGCGTGCTGCTGGTGGGCTGCGTTTTCGGGGGGATCCTGGCGGCGCGTACGCCGGACCTGCTGGGGTACATGCTGGCGAACCGCACCGCGCTCGACGGGGCGCACTTCTGGATCGCGATCGCGATCATGTTGGCGGCGGTCGTGACGGCGCTGCGACCGCGCCGCGACCTGCCGCGCGCGGGTTCGGCCGTGACCGGGCTGTTGTGGGTGGTTTTGCTGCTGACCGGCCTGTGCGGCGCGCTCATGCTCTTCCAGCTCAAGCCGCTGCCCGGTTGGCTGCGTCTGGCGTACACGGCCTTCGATGTCGGGCTGGTCCTCGTGCTAGTGTTGACCGTCGTGCTGCAGTTGCTGCGTTTAGCGGGTGCAACGAAGCCGAGCGCGGGGCGTGCGGCCATGGGTTGACGAGTCATGCGGCCTTAAGTGCCAAGCAACGCCGGCGAGCTGTCGGCGGTTGTCAACGGGGGATCTGAATGCCGAGTTGCGCCGTGGTGAACAGCGCTTCGCAGCGGACGCCGGCTGATTCTATCGCCTCTCGGCCGCCCTCCTGACGGTCAATCGTGACGATCACCTTTGTTACGGCTGCGCCGGCGTCGCGCAGCGTCTTGACCGCCTCGATGGCCTGGCCGCCGCTGGTGGCAATGTCCTCGACCAGGACGACGCGTTCGCCGGGGTTCAGCCGGCCCTCAATGAGCTTGCCGGTGCCGTAGCCGGCCTTCTTGGAGTTGCGGACGATGACGAACGGCTTGCCGGTCTCCAGGGCGGTGGCCGTGGCCAGGGCGATGCCGCCCAGTTCGGCGCCGGCGATGCGGTCGACGTCGGCGTCGATTAGGCGGGCGAACCGCCGGGCCAGCTCGCGCAGCAGGTCCGGCTGCGTCTCGAAGAGGTACTTGTCGAGGTAGTACTTGCTCTTGCGGCCGGAGCGCAGCGTGAAGTCGCCCTCCAGCAGGGCGGTTTCCTTGAGGGCCTGGGCGAGTTCGGCGTCGGTCATGGCTGAGGTTTCCTGGTGCGGGGTTTGGCGGTCTTGCGGCGGACCGGCGGAGGGGGGGTACGGCTGGTGGCGCCGGCCATGTCCAGCAGCATGTTCACGTTATCGCGGCCGGATTGCAGCACGAGCTCGATGAGTGTGCCCATGGCGGCCAGGAAGCGCCGCAAGTCTTCCAGCCGCCGGGCGAATTCGCGGGCCTGCTCGCGGTCGGCGGGCGGAGCGACTTTGCTGTACGGCGCCAGCATGCCGCAACAGCGGTCGATGGATTCGATGATGGGCTCGACCTCGCGGCGGCGGCGCTCGCGCACGATGGTCTCGAACATGTGCCAGACGTCGGTGTCGGCCTGAAAGTACTCCTTGCGGTCGCCGAGCTTGTGGATCCGCCGAACCAGGCCCCAGTCGACCAGGGCACGCAGGTTCATGCTGGCGTTGCCGCGCGAGACATGGAGCTGGGCCATGACGTCATCGGTGCAGAGCGGTTCGCCGGTGACGAACAGCAGTGCATGGATCTCGGCCATGGTGCGGTTGATGCCCCAGAAGCCGCCCATTTCGCCCCAGCGGCGGACGAGCAGGTTCTTGCAGTCTTCCAGGGTGCTCGGCATGCTGGGCTCGCAAAGCTTTCAGAACTCTCGGAAAAGAAGATACCCCGCCGGCCGGCGATTGCAAGCCCCGGCAGCCGGGCGGCCCGTGGCGACGGCAAGCCGGCCGTGGGTTGAACCGGGCGGGGTAGGTGTCATAATGCGGGCACGGACGGACCGCGACGAGTGGTCGGGCCGGCGCGGATGGCCGGTCGGCTGGACCGGCGATGCAGGCCGCGCGTCCGACAGCGCTGCCGGCCGGCGGCGGCGCGGCCGGTGGCGATGCAGACAAGTCCGAAGGGAGCGACCGATGGAACGTGGCAGATGGATGGTGCTCGGATTAGTGGCTTTGCTGGCGGGGTTGAGCGGCTGCAGCGGGATCACGATCACGTTCAAGATTGAGGATGTGATTAATGACGGCGGGCGCGGCGACCGGTTCAAGGAGATGCTGGATGTGGACATCGTGTGCCTGTCGAGCAAGGACGTTGAGCGTTTCCCGGAACTGGCGGAGGGCACGCTGAACTCACGCGAGTGGTTCAGCGCCCGCGACGCGCGCGAGCAGAAGTACCGGGCCCTCGACGGCCAGATCTACGCGCTGCGCAGCGGCGAGGCGGGCTCCTACGACCTGCTCAAGGGTCCGGCCCTGGTCTCGGCGGCCAACACCGGCAAGCGCGAGGTGGTAGTGCGTGAATTGAAGCCGCCGCGAGAGATTCTGGGTGAGTCCGCCATTGTCGTCTTTGGGCGGTTTCACGACGGCACCGGTGGTCTGCTGGGGGCGCAGCCGGTGCTGATTCGTCCGCTGCCGCGCTCGGGTCGTATTGCCATCGGCGTGGGTCGCACGCAAATGACGCTGCTGAAGGCCGAATGACGCGGGGAGTTGCGGTGACGGTTCACGATGAGTCGGCGGCGGGGGAGTGTGTTGCAGCGCGACGAACGTGGTAGAATACGGGTGACACGTGCCGGGCCGGTTTGCCAAGACGGGCGGCCTTCCGCCGCCCTGACGAGATACGAACATGAAATTCTGGCCGGAAGTCCATTGGTCGGAAGGGCAGTTTCTGCGGCCGCACCATCTGCAGGCGGCGTACCGCCAGGCCGAGACGGCGCGGGCGGCGGCGCTGCGCGGGCTGTGCCCATACGACTGGGGGTTCGTTGCGCTCGATCTGGCGGAGGAGGCGGTCCAGAACGGTGAATTGGAGATTCGCGCCTGCGAGCTGCGGCTGAGCGACGGCAGCCACATCAAGGTGCCCGAGAACTGCACGATCCCCGCGCGCGAGTTCAAGCAGAAGTTGGAGCAGGCGGCCGGACCGCTGGATGTGTACGTCGGCGTGCCGGAAGTTCAGGCCGTGCGCGCGAACGTGCAGGCGCCCGGTGAGGATGTCGAGGGCCGCCCCGTCCGCTACACGATCGATCTGACCGAACGGTACGACGAGAACACGGGTGAGAATCCGCAGCCGGTTGAAGTGCGGCGTATGCGCGGGGCGGTTTTCGTGGGGGCCGAGGATCGGGCCGGCTACACTTGCGTCCGGCTGGGGCGGCTGGAGCGGTCGGCCGCCGGCCCGAAGCTGGTGCGGGAAGTGTTGCCGCCGCTACTGCGGCTGCAAGCCTGGCCGGCGTTGTGCGCGGAGGTGGAACGGCTGTGGCACGACATTCGCGACCGCATGGAGCAACTGGGTGCCGATGCGGCTGCCCGTGGGCTCACCTTCGCGACGGCTTCGGCGGGTGATCTGGAGCAATTGCTGAAGCTGCTGGCGCTCAATGAACTGGCGGCCCAGTTCGGCGTGTTGGCGAGCGCTCCGGAGCTGCACCCGCACGCGCTGTACGTGGCCTTGTGCACTGGGGTCGGCAAGGTGGCGTTGTGGGACGACACGCGCCGGCTGGGCGAAACGCCGGAATACGACCACGGTGATTGCGGGGCGGCGTTGTACGAGTTGAGTGACCGGCTGCGCACGCTGGTGGATCGCATGATCCCGCGGGATTACGAGGAGCGGCTGTTCGAGGTGCGCGAGGGCGGCTACGTGGTTGACCTGGACTACGAGTGGCTGACGCCCAATCATGAGTTGTACCTGGGGATTCGCGGTCCCAAGCAGTTGCAGGAGGTGGAGCAACTGCTGGGCGGGTTGAATTTCAAGATCGCCTCCCCGCGCGATGTCAAGGCACTGTTCGAGGGGCGGTTGCGAGGTTTGGAGCGGCAGTACGCGGGGCCGGTGCCGGGTCTGCCGCAGAGTCACGACCAGTTCTATTTCCGGATTTCGCGGACGCCGCCCTACTGGGCGAATTGTGAGCGTGATCGTGGTATTGCGATTCGGATGCCGCCGCAAGACATGCCCAAGCTGGGTGCGTTGCGGTTGTCGTTGTTTGTGAAGCGCCTGAAGGGGTAAGCGGGAGGACCGGGCTTGGAGTCCAAGGCGACGGTATATGACCTGGCGGTGCAGGTGGTCCTGTACCTGGTGGCGTTTCAGCGGCGCGTGGCGGAGGGCGAGTCGCCGACGTACGACGACACGTGTCGCGAGGTGCTGCGGCTGCTGAAGGATCTGGACGAGCAGAGCCATAGGACCGAGGGGCTGCACGACCACTGGGTGGCGGCGCGTGTGCCGCTGGTGTACCTGGTGGACGAGATCATGATCCTGAACTGCCCCTGGGAGCACCGCAACGAGTGGGCCAACAACTGCCTGGAGGTCGCCCTATTGGGGCACCCACAGGCGCTGGGCGGCGAGAATTTCTACACGGAGTGCGACGAAGCGCTGCGCGAGCTGGACGTGGCGGAACGGCACGAGCGGCGTGACTACGCGGCGCGCGTCGAGCTGTTGATGGTGTATTACGTGGCGCTGCAGATGGGCTTCAAGGGTCGCTATGCGCTGGATCTGGACGCCTGGCGCGAGTTCAAGGCCCACCTGTTCTCGAAGCTGCCGGCCTATGCGCAGACGCGCACCAAGCAGCTTTTCCCCGAGGCCGACCAGCACACCGTGCTGCTGGATCCTAATTACGAGCCGGTGACGCGCCTGCTGTACGTGTTCCTGGCGTTTCTGTTTGTCGTGGCGTTGTATTTCGGGGCGACGTGGGGTTACTGGAACGACCTGACGTCCGACCTGGCGGGACATGTCAAGACGGTCGGCGCGGTGCCGGCGGCGGTCGGCAGTGAAGCCGCCCGCGAGCCGGCGACGGAACCAGACGCGACTGAGGCCGGTCCGCGCGGCGCGGACTAGGGGATCGGCAGGGCCAGGGCCCGGAGGCGGCGCCGGAGGCAGATAAGATGGCCGAACGCAGCTTGAACGCAGTATTGATGAAATTCTTCAACCTGCCGCCGGCTCTGCGCATGATGCTGGCGGTGGCCGGGTTCGGCTCGCTGGCATCCATCATGTTCTTTCTGACGCGCGGCTTCTTCCAGACGCGCTCGGGGAAGATATGGATTCTGGTGATCCTGCTGGGCGGCCTGGTTGTCTTTGGGCTCATATATCTCATCGTGCGCCTGCTGCGCGGGCGGCGCTCCTCGCAGCTCAGCGGTGCGCTTGAATCGCAGGGGCCGACGCGCGGCGACATCGCCGAGCAGGAGCGGCTGTATCGCGAGAAGTTCGCCGGCAAGCTGAACGACCTGCGTGCGAACGGGCTGTCTGTGTATCGGCTGCCGTGGTTCGTGCTGATGGGTGAGCCCGGCTGCGGCAAGACGGCCAGCCTGATTCACTCGGGGCTGGATTTCCCGCTGGGAAAGGACGAGGTGCCCGGCTTCGGCGGCACGCGCAACTACAACTGGTGGTTTACGAATGACGCCGTCGTGCTGGATACGGCCGGTCGCATCGCCTTCCAGGAGGAGGGCACGACCGATCGCGTCGAGTGGGAGTATTTCCTGACGTTGCTGAAACGCCACCGCCCGCGCTGCCCGCTAAACGGCGTGATCCTGGCGTTGCCGGCCGACAAGCTGCTGCGCGACACGGTGGAGGAGCGCGCCCAGAAGGCCACCGTGCTTCGGGAGCGGCTGCGGCAGATCCACCAGGCGTTGGGCGTACGTTTCCCGACGTTCGTGTTGGTGACCAAGATGGACCTGGTGGGGGGCTTCAGCGAGTTCTTCGAGGACGTCCGCGTCGACCTGCAACAGCGCAACCAGATGTTCGGCTGGTCGCGCCCGGGCGAGTTCGAGCAAGCCTTCGACACGGCGGAGTTCCTGCCGGCGTTCGACGACGTGCACCACCGGCTGCGCAACTGGTCGATGCGCTACCTGCAGCGCAAGGCGGCTGATCCGGAACTGGGGTTGGTGGTGACGTTCCCCGAGGCCTTCAATGAGCTGCGCGGCCCGCTGAACGATTACATCAGCACGGTGTTTCAGAAGAGCCCGCTGCTTGAGCCGCCCTTCTTCCGGGGCTTCTTCTTCACGTCGGCCATGCAGGAAGGCGCGCCGATCTTCGACGTGTTCGCGCGTGCGCACCCGGGGTTGACGCTGCCGGAGCGGGCGGTGCGGGCCGTCGATTCGAAGGCCTTCTTCATACACGACTTCTATGAGCGCAAGGTGTTCGCTGAGAAGGGGCTGGTATTCCGGTCGGCACAGCACGTAACGCTCAATCGGCGCATGCGGCGACTGGTATGGGTCGGCTCGGCCGCCATGTTGGTGCTGATGCTGACCCTGTTCGGCTTCGGCTACTTCGGCGTCAGCGATCTGGTCACGCGGCCGCAAGCTGATTGCGAACAGGCGATCAATAGCATCAGCCAGGCGCGGACGGGTGCACCGGCGTACGCCCGGCTGGCCGAGAACCTCGACCTGGCCGAGCGCCTGCAGGAGCATTACGAAGCATACGAGCGGCCCTGGACCGGCTTGCGGGCCCGCTCGCTGTATATCGGCGCCAATATCGGGCAGCCGCGTGACGCCGTCCGGCATATTCACGCGCGCTTCGTGCTGGAGACGATCCTGCGCCCCATCATCCAGGAGACCGAGCAGCAGCTTGGCTCCGTGGACGAGTTGGGGCGCTCACCGGAGCAGTACCTGGCGGCGCTCGAAGCCTACGCCGGCTGGTACGGCGAGCTGGTGGGCCAGCCGCGCGGCTGGCTGGAGCAGGAGCAAGTGGCGGAGCGCGCCGCCGAAGTCAAGGCACTGTTGACGTTTCTGGGCGCCGGCGGTGATAACCAACAGCGCGCGCTCCGGCAGATCAGTGCGGCGTTGGAGTCGCCGGCGGGCGGGCGGCGCCAGTTTGCCCGCCACGTGCTGGCTGGCACGCTCGGGCTTGAAGCGCACGCCATGACGGCCGTCCTGACAGCCGCCATTCAGCATCTGACAGACCGCTGGATGCCGCTGACGCGGCTAGTGCCCGAGCCGCAGGACGACTTCCTGAAATACTGGTCTGCGCTGGCGGCGCACCTGGACGCCGTGCGGGCACATTACGGTGAGATTCTGGAGCTGGCGGGCGCTTTCCGGCAGGCGGACGAGTTCGATCGCGCTGCCGAGCGCCTCATGACTCTGACTGAGGGCGTGGAGTACCTGGGCCGGGCGACCACGCCGCCCATGCAGGGGACACTGGCGCGCGCGGTGTTCGATTTGCGAGCGTTCCTGAGTGAGCGCGAAGTGCCGCAGACGGAAGCGCGGCGGATACGGCGCTTCGCGGACCAGCTGGCCTGGATGGCCGGCCGGTGGGAGGCCGAGTTCGGGCGGGTGCGGACGGCGCTGGCGGCCGGGTCGGCGAGCGAACAGGAGCGTCCGCAGCGTGCGGTGTTTGAGGCCGTGGACGAGGCCCGCCGCCAGTTGCACGGGCGTTACCAGACCAGCTTACAGGAGTTGCGGACGCAGTTGCAGGTGCCGGCTGAGCTTGAGCCCGCCGACTTCTACGAGCAGGCCACGCGGTTGCTTACGCTGGTGGAGCAGCGCGCAGCCCTGCCGACGTTCGACGAGCAGCGGGCGGCCATCCGGCTGGCGGAACACCCATTCGGGCGTTACGGCGAACTGGTAACGTACCTCGTAGAGCTGCGCGGCATTGTGGGCGCGGCGGCCACGGGCGATTTCCTTGATGACTTGCGGCGTTGGCCGGAGTTGCTATCCGCAGGGGGCACGGCGCTGCCGACGTCGCAGGCGCTGCGGACTTGGTTCGAGGGCGCCGGCGCGGGGAGGTCGCCGGGTGAGGAGGCGATCCGACAATGGTCCGGGCTGGTGGAGCAGCCCTTCTGGCGCCCGGCCGACCTGTACGTGCTGGCTGAGAGCGTATGGCGGGGGCAGCAGCAGCGGACGGTCGGAACGTTGCTGGAGCGGATGGAGGCGCGCTGTGCCGAGGTTGCGGGTGCGCGGGACTTACCGGGGCTGGCGCGCCTGATGCCGGGATTCGACCAGCGGTCTGACGCGTTGCCGTTTGATCGCCACGTGTCCGCGGCGGTTGCCGAGACACCGCGCGAGGCGCTGCGGAAACCCGAGCCGGCGGAGGAGAAGCAGGAGCAGGAGCAGGAAGAGGACGATTGGCGGCAGTGGCGCCGCAAGCCGGTGGCGGCGGCCGCCGAGCGTGCCGCGGAGGTCGTGCCTGTGCCGAGTACGCCAGCGCCGGCGGAGCAGTCGGCCGAGCGGCCGCCGCTGGTGCAGTATCACACCCGCGCTTTGCTGCACGAGACGGCCAAGGCCTACGGGGCGGTCTGCGCGACGCTGGGTGCGCATGGGCAGCGCGGACAGCGCCTGCGGGGCGCCCTGGATTCGGCGGCCAACGCCTATTTCGATCGGTACTTCCTGGATTGGAACGCCGCCTACGACGACTACCTGGTGTTGCTCGACGCGACGACGCTGGGGTTCCTGGAGCAGTGTCGCGCCGGGGCGTTGGATTGGCCGGCGTTTCAGCAGGAATTGAGCCGGATCGGGCGAGATATGACGGTGGAGTTCGCGTCGCGGCTGGAAGCGCTGGTGCGCGAAGTCGTCCTTTATCACGAGGTTTTTGAGGACGAAGCTCTGTACCGGCAGATCGAAGGGCGGCTGCAGGCGCTGGGTGTGCGGAATGATCTGCGCAGCCGGCTGGACGACGTCGGACGGACGGCTGATCAACTCATGCGCCGGCGTATTGATCCGGTGAGCGCGCTGAGCGATTCAGTGGCGGAGGCCTGGCAGGGGTACTTGCGGCACGTTGAGCGGACCGGGGCGGACCCCAAGGGAGCCTCCGCGCCGCCCAGCCGGGCGGCGCTTGAGGCAGCCCTGACGGACATGATCACGTGGCGCCGGATGCAGCCGGCGGATGTGCGGCTGTTCGCGCCGCTGCTGGACCTGGCTGCACACGGCGAGGTGCTGTTGCGCCACCATCTGGAGCGCGGCCTGGTCGGGCTGGCTGGAGATCGCCGCGGGCGCTACCCGGTGGTCGCGGAGGCCCACGACAAGGATCCGGCCTGCCAGCGCCTGGCCAGGATTGCCGAGACTGCCCTGTCTGTTGATGACCTGTTGGCGCTCCTGCGAGCGGCGGGGCAGTACCGCACCGATTACGGCGCGCTGCTGACGGCCTTGCGGCGTGGCGATGCCGACCCGTACATCGCGATGCTGGACCACTGTGCGGCGTGGGTCCAATTCTTGTATGGTGAACAGGCTGGGCGGTTGCGCGATGAGGAACCGGCCCCGCTGCGGGTGAAGTGGGCGATCGCCCGACGCGAAGGCACGACCAGCGCCGGCAATTTCTATAATCGGCTGACGATCACGCTCCCACTGCTTTCGAAAACCGGTTACGACCCGGTTGGTCCGGTGGACGAGGAAGCGCGGAGTGGCCGCCTGGGGTCACTGCCGCCGAACGCCATGGAGGCTTTGGCCGACCGGGACTACGACTACCGCTGGAGCCTGGTGAAGCGTTCGGGTCAGGATTACCTGCCGCCGGCCGTGCGCGTCTGGGACAAGAACCCGCAACTGGCGGGACCGGAACAGGTGCGGGCGGCGTGGCAGTTGCCGGGCAATCCATGGTCGCTGCTGCTGTTGGTTGGTGCTGATCCGGCCAACCGGCTGAGCGGCGGCGAGTGGGTGATTCCCGTCATGATGAAGTTTGGCGACGAGACGATCGGCTTTGATATTGCGGTTCGTTTTGAGCGGCCGTTCCCGGGGCCGATCCCGCCGGCGCCCGATCCCGGTCCGCCACCGGCCATGGACGTGGCGCGGGGATACCTGTCTCCGGTGGCGGGTGAGTGAGCGGCGGCGTGGTGTCGGCGGCGTGAGCACGGGGCCGCCGGCCAGGCTTGAGGCGCGGCGATGAGTCGGATGGCGCGGTTTCTGGGACGGTTGTTCTCGGGGCAGTCCGAGACCGGCGAGTTGTTGCTGCGCGCCTACGGCAAGCTGCCGATGTACGCGGAATACCGGCGGCTGGAGGTTTCGCCGGGCACGGCCACGACCTTCTCACAATGGCTAGATGATGGGCGCCTGGCGTGGATCAAGGCGACCGTGGACGGCGTGCGGGGGGCGCCGCGCGGGGCGCGCGCGGTACTGCAATGGCCGGACAGCCGCGAGTGCGTCGTGGCGAACGTCTGGGACAGCCGCGACAGCCTGGGGCGCACGTTCCCGTTTGCGTTCTTCGTGGTCTGCCCGGGCGAGTGGCTGGGTAAGGACTGGGCGCAGCGCTGGGTCACATGTGCGGCGATTCACGCGCAGTTGGATGAGGCACACGCGCGCCTGGGGGCGCTCGGCATGGGCGGCGACTTCTACCGGGTGTATCGACAGCAGGCCATCCTGGCGAATGTTGCCGACCTCGAGCAGCGCGTGGAGGCGCTGCGCCGCGAGGCCGACGGATTCGACCTGGTGAAGTGGTTCGCCGCGGCGGAGCTGGCGGGGCAATCAGGCGGGCCGTGGTTTGCCGGCCTGGCCCGGCGGGCCGGTCAATGGCGTTCCGGGGCGGCCGTGCTGGGCGAGTTGGGCGTCAGCGTCCCGCTGGCCGCCGGTTTTTCGCCTGAGGCTCAGGGCGTGCTGTGGCTGGATTGGCTGGCGGCGCTGGCCGGGCCGGCCGCCCGGCCGCCGTCACTGATCGGGCCGGGTGCGGATGCGGCGGCGGCGGCGGCGGGGCGGCTGCATGTCATCTTTCGGCCACCCTTGCCGGGCGATTTCCAACTGTTGACGGAAGACGCGGCCGGCTACGGCTACGTGGATCACCTGGCCACGGTGGGAGCCGGCACGGCAGCGAACGCCGCGGGCGCCGTGGTAGGCGTCGCGGCGCCGGCCGGCAGCCTGCGCGAAGCTTTGACGCGGCTGACAACGCGCTGACCCTGCGGGGCGGCGCGCACCGGGGGTCCAGTTGCGGCGGATGCGGGGCCGATAAGCTCGTCAGGTTCGGCGTCTTTGCGTCGTGGCGGACGGCGACCTATCATGCCCCCTTTACTCACGCAGGAGGACGAGAATGGCAGGCGATGCCGCCCTGATGGACAAACTGACCGCTCTGTGCAAACGCCGGGGGTTCATCTACCAGTCCAGCGAGATTTATGGCGGCATCGGCGGCTTCTGGGATTACGGCCCCCTGGGTGTCGAGCTGAAGCGGAACATCAAGGACGCCTGGTGGCGGGACATGGTGACCAATCCGCCGAACGGGGCGGACGGTCATGAGATCAGCATGGTGGGGCTGGACTGTGCGATCATCATGAACCCGAAGGTGTGGGAGGCCAGCGGGCACGCGTCCGGGTTCCAGGACCCGATGGTGTCCTGCCGGGCGGAGGGCTGCAAGGCGCTCTTCCGGGCCGACCAGGTCTTCCAGGTGCTGCTGCGGCGGGGCGCCGGCGACGAGCCGTTCGCGCAGTGCTCAGTCGAGGCGGCGTCGGAGGATGAGGCGGTAAACGCCGCCGCCGCGAAAGCCGCCAAGCTGTCGAAGAAGCACGGCGGCGGGACGTTTCTGGCGGCGGCCGCGCCGTATCTGGCGGCGTGGGAGCAGGGGCTGGCGGCGATGAAGTGTCCGCGCTGTGATACGGCCGGGTCGCTGACGCCGCCGCGCCAGTTCAACCTGATGTTCGAGACGTTCGTCGGGGCGCTGCAGGATGCGTCGGCGAAGGCCTACCTACGGCCGGAGACGGCCCAGGGCATCTTCGTGAACTATCAGAACGTGCTGGACACCTCGCGGGTTAAGGTGCCGTTCGGCATCGCGCAGGTCGGCAAGTCGTTCCGCAACGAGATCAACCCGCGGAACTACACGTTTCGCTCGCGCGAGTTCGAGCAGATGGAGATCGAGTTCTTCTGCCACGACCAGGACGCGATGGCGTGGTACGAGTTCTGGCGGAACGTGCGCTATGACTGGTACGTCAAGCTGGGGCTGCAGAGCGCGAAGCTGCGCCTGCGCGACCAGACTGAGAAAGAACTGGCGCACTACTCCAAGGCCTGTGCGGACATCGAGTACCTGTTCCCGTTCTCGGATGAGTTCCAGGAACTGGAAGGCGTGGCCCACCGCGGCTGCTTCGACCTCTCGCAGCACCAGAAGTTCAGCGGCAAGGACCTGAGCTACTTCGACGATGAGGCCTGGGAGCGCGACAAGGCGAACTTCCCCGCCGACCAGCACAAGGAAATCAAGAACAAGCCCCCCTACCGCTTCCTGCCGACCGTAATTGAGCCGTCCGCCGGGGCCGACCGGGCCACGCTGGCGTTTCTCTGCGAAGCGTACACGGAAGACCAGGCGCCGGATGAGAAGGGTCAGATGCAGCAGCGCGTGGTCATGAAGTTCCACCCACGCCTGGCGCCGATCAAGGTGGCCGTGTTCCCGCTAGTTAACAAGGAGGGGATGCCGGACATCGCCGAGCAGATCTACCGCGACGCCAAGCAGAGCATGACCGCGTTCTTAGACGTCAAAGGCGCCATCGGACGACGCTATCGGCGGCAGGACGAGATCGGCACGCCTTTCTGCGTTACCGTGGATGGGCAGACATTGCAGGACGGCACGGTCACAATGCGCGACCGCGACACTTTGGAGCAATCCCGCGTGTCCAAGGAGCACGTAGTGCCCTGGTTACGGGATAGGCTGGTGGCGCGGTAAGCCGGCGGTCTACGGGGCAATGTGGCGGCCAAACCCGGACGTCTGGTCGATGACGGGCGCGCTGCGGTCGCCCGTAATCCACATCACTTCCACTGGCGGTGCGTCGGGCTCGGCCAGCAGCGCCTGACCTTCAGCCACCGTCAGCACGCTGAAAACCGTCGCCCAGGCGTCGGCCGTGGCGCCGGCGGCGGCTACCACCGTCACGCTGGGTGCCTCCCGGACCGGCCAGCCGGTGCGCGGGTCCACGATGTGTGAGTAGCGCTGTCCGTCAATCTCATGGAAACGCTGTTGGAGGCCGGAGGTGGCCACGGCCGCATCCGTCAGCAGCAGCTCCGTAAGCAGGCCGTCGCGGAAGGGATGACGCACGCCGATGCGCCACTGCGTCCCGTCGGCCCGCGGCCCAAACGTGACGATGTCGCCGCCCACGTCCACAAGGCCGCTAGCCGCGCCTGCTGAACGCATGGCCGCGGCGGCGAGATCCAGCGCGAAGCCCTTGGCGATGCCGCCGAGATCGACCTGCACGCCGGCGGCGGCGATGGTGACCGTGCGCGTTTCCGGATCAAGCCGGACCTGCTGCCAGCCGACGCGCCGGCGCACCTCGGCCAACTCCGCGTCCGTCGGCAGGCGCTGCTGCCGGCCGGCCTGCTTCCACAGGCTGACCAGCGGCCGGCAGGTCACGTCGAACGCGCCCCCGCTGCGCTCGGCCACGCTCAGGGCTTGCGCCAGGCACGTGCAAGTCTCGGGTGATACGACCAAGCTGCCGCCGGCGGGGAGTTGGTTGATTCGGCCGATCTCGCTATCGGCCACGTAGTCGCTCATCAGGCGGTTGACGTCGGCGAGCCGCGCATACGCGGCCTCGACGGCTGCCCGCGCCGTAGCCTCATCTGCTGCCAGGGCCGTGACGGCCGCGAGCGTGCCCATTACCTCGCGCGAGTACTTCACGCGGTGCAGTTCGCCGGCCGGCGCCGGTTGCGACGTGCTCACCGAACGGTCGCAGCCGGACAGGGTTGCGGCGAGCAGCAAGAGTGCGGCAAGTCCCAGCGATAATCCCCGCCGCGCGGCGGCGCGTGTGCCAAAGTCGCGCTGGTCGCCCGTAAGTGGCATGCTAGCCGCGATTTCCCGACATCTGTTGCTCATACCACTTGATCGTGCGCGGCACGCCCTCTTCATAGGTCACGCTCGGCTGCCAGCCGAGCACCTGCCGGGCCTTCTGCGTCGCAAAAAACGAGCGGCGACCCATCAGCCAGACGGCGTAGCGCGTGACGAAGGGTGGCTTCTGCCAGCGAAACAGGTGGCCGAGGCACTCCAGCAGGAAGCCCGCGTTGTAAGCGACGCGGTAGGGTACGTGGCGCTTCACGGGCGGCGCGTTACAGGAGCGGGCCAGTAGGTCGAAGTAGGCCTGCTGCGTGATCTCGCCGTCATTGCTGATGTTGAAGGCTTCGCCGCGCGCGGCCGGAGCGGTCGCCGCCAGGAGCGCCGCCTCGGCCACATTACCGGCATAGACGACGTTCAGCCGGTTGTCGCCGCGGCCGAGTATCTTGGCCTGGCCGGCTTTGAGCATGCGATACAGGCGGGCGACGGTGGTGCGGTCGCGTTCGCCGTAGATCCAGGCCGGGCGGATGATGGCGACCTCGATGCGGCCGGCGCGGTGCGCCTCCCAGGCGAGTTCTTCCGCGGCCACCTTCGACTTGCTGTAGTACGCCCAGCGGTACAGGCCGTAGGCCGTCGGCCAGGTCTCGTCGATCGTGGCATCATCGGTGTAGTAGCCGTACACGCTGATCGAGCTGATATGCACCAGGCGCCGCACGCCGGCCGCGGTGGCGGCGGCGATGACGTTGCGCGTCCCGTCGATTGTCACGCGCTGGAATTCGTCCCAGGGGCCCCAGTCCCCCACCTTGGCGGCGGAGTGAAAGACCGCGTCCACGCCCGCGCACGCCTGCCGCAGGGACGCCGGATCGGTGATATCGCCCGCGGCAAATTCCACGCCCTGGCTCTCAAGCCAGGTGCGGTCGGCACCCGGCCGCACCAGCACCCGCACCGGCAGGTCGCGACGCCGCAGTTGTTCGACAATGTGACTGCCGAGCAGTCCCGTTGCTCCGGTCACTAGGTTCATGGGTGCGGTCCTGTCTGGTCGGGCCGACGTTTCGGCCGGCTCTCACAACACATCGGCCGGCGTCCTAGCGCGGCCGGCGCAGCATGGCCAGCGCGTGGTCGGCGATCTGCGCGGGGCTTACGCCGCAGTACTCCAGCTCTTCGGCCTCCGCACGCGCGGACTTGGGGATTCGCTCACAGCACAGCGTGTGGACCTCGATATCCCCGCTGCGGGCGGCGATTTCCGCCACGGCAGCGCCCAGCCCGCCGGCGTAGTTGTCTTCGACCACCACAGCCCGGCGGCCGGCCCGCTGGAGGGCGTCAAGGAGCGGCTCGGCGTTGATCGGGAAGCTGTAGGCGTCGATGAGCGCGGCGTGGATGTTCTGCCGCCCCAGCAACTCGCGCACCGTGTGGCCCAGATGGACCAGGTAGCCGGCCGTGACGATCGCAATGTCGGCGCCGGTCGCCAGGACATGAATCCCACCGGGCTCAAAGGTCGTGTCCGGCTTGTACAGCAGCGGCACCGCCGGCCGGTGCGTGCGCATGTAGCACATACCCTGGTGGGCGAGCATCAGGCGCGTGCAGTGATAGGCGGCGACGGCGTCCGCCGGCTGGTAGACCCAGCACAGCGGGCTCTCGCGGTCGTCGCCACGCACACCCGCGAAGGCCCGGAAGAAGGCCATGTCGGCCAGGGCCATCTGGCTGGGGCCGTCAGAGCAGGGCGTGATGCCGGCGTGCGAGCCGACCAGCTTGATATTCGCACGCGAGATGTTCGCCAGCTCGACCTGGTCGTACGCCCGGGCGATGAACTTGGCGAACGAGTTTACGAACGGGATGAAGCCGGCGGCCGCCAGCCCGGCTGCAACCGACACCATGTTCTGCTCGGCAATCTTGCACTCGAAGAAGCGCTCCGAATGGGCCGCCCCGAAGATCTCGGCAAACGTCGAGTTGCTGACGTCGCCGTCGAGCGCCACCACGTGCGGCAACAAGTCGCCGGCGACCTTGAGCGTGGCGCCATAGGCCTGCCGGGTCGCCAGCTTGCCCTTTCCCAGCGCTGCTCCAAATCCACCGGCAACCATCGTGTCGCCGAACGCCGGCCAGTCTGCCGAGCGCGGGTCGGGCCGGGCGATAGGTTTGGCCGGCAGTGCCGGCGGCTGCGGCGGACGGCCAAGCTCGGCCGTATCACTGCTGCCGGCCGTCCGATCAAGGCTCGCGCAAGCGGCCTCCAAGTCCTTTGGGTTCAACGGCTTACCGTGCCAGTTGCCCTTGAGCAGCGCGTCAACCCCCCAGCCCTTCACGGTCCGCGCGACGATGGCCAGCGGCTGCTCGGCCTGGCCCACCCGGTCCAGGGCAGCCTCGATCTGCCCGGCGTCGTGACCGTCGATCTCAACCACTTCGCAGCCGAAAGCCCGCAGTTTTGCCGCCAGCCGCTCGGGGTATTGCTGCAGCGAGACGGCGGCGGCCTGCCCGTGGCCGTTGGCATTGAAGATCATGCAGACGTCGGTGAGCTGCCGCTCCACGATGAAATCGACGGCTTCCCAGATTTGCCCCTCGCGCGACTCGCCGTCGCCCACAATCGCGTAAATCCGGCGTCCGGAGCCGTCCAGGCGGGCCGCCAGCCCCAGACCGGCCGCCACGCTGAGCCCTTGCCCGAGGCTCCCCGTCGCGGCGTCAAAGAACGGAAAGCCCTCTGCCGGGTTGGGGTGGCCGTCCAGGACGCTGTCGCGGGCCCGTAGGCCATCCAGGTCGGCGAGCTGCAGCTTCCGCGCGCCGTGGTAGTCGTGGCCGACCGCCCCGCCCAGGTCGGCGTAGGCGGCGTACACGATCGGAACCGCGTGACCTTCCGATAATACCAGCCGGTCGCCGGCCGGGTGCCAGGGGTTGGCCGGGTCGTAGCGCATCTGGCGGTACATCAGGGCGGCAGTCAGATGGGCCAATGAAAGGGCGCTGGAGGGGTGGCCGGAGCTGGCGGCAGTCGTCATACGCACGACCAGCTTGCCAAGCTCGGCCGCCTTACGCTGGATCGCTTGGGTAGGCGGCATGAATAGTATCTCCGCAGGCCGGCCAGTGGCCGTCTCGCTCGAGAAAGGGCGTACTTTATCGAGGGCTGTCTGGGCCGGCAAGGATGCCGACCGCCACACGCGCGTTTTCGGCAGCCATCGCATTCATTCTGCTATGCCGCTGGCGGCGCTATTGGCGCAGACCCATGGTTCGCGCATACTAACTGGTCTACGCTGTTTGACGACGTTTGACCAAGCCGGCTCAGCAGTGCCGGTTAGCGTGATAGAGCCATGCATTACCCTCATCGAATCAGCAAGATCAAGCGTAAACGCAAGAGCGGCTTTCGGGCCCGCATGCGGACCAGCAACGGCCGCAAGCTTATCAACCGCCGACGGCGGCTGGGACGCCGCGTAAGTGCGTGAGGCGACCTGTCGGACACCCGGCTTGGTCAGGCGCGCTTGGCGGCGCAGGTCGCCCGACATCACGGGTGTGTTGCGCCTGTAGCTCAACTGGACAGAGCATCGGTCTTCGGAACCGAGGGTTGGGGGTTCGAATCCCTCCGGGCGCGCTTGTAAGTCTTCTTCCCGACGCTAGATAGGGTGGCCGAGCCGGCGGGCACGCGGCTTGTGTAACTCGTCTGGTGGCGCCGGGCGGGGTTCTCCGGGAGAGCGGTAGCGTGGTGGGCGCAAGAAAGAGGCCGGGAATCCCGCGGACACGACTCCCGGCCGGGCGAGCGGGTCTGCCGCCTCCCCGGCATTACGCACTGGGGAACGGAAGAAGACCCGGATCATTCAGCGCTTTACCGTATCCTATCACTCACGCGGGCTTCCGCAAGCAGCGCAAGATTGTGATTGACGCGGCTGGCCGGCCGTGGCTCGTGCGGCCCCTGGGGCGGACATCAGTAGATGTGCGTGCTTTCCGTCTCCATGACAGGCGTCTTGATCTGATCACTCAGCAAGTTGACGTGGAAGCGGCTATCGCCCTCCTTGATGCCCTTGACCGTCACGGTGAAGACCGCGTTAGCCTTTGGCGCAAGTGTCGCCAGGGGGGCGAACTTGACCGTTCGGCCGTCCAGCTTGCCCGCAGTGGCGCCGCCCGCCCTGACGAACTCATGTTCCGCGGGCAGCGTGCATTCCACCAGGATGCCCGTGCCGATCGCGGTGCCCTGGTTCGTCACGGTAATGGTGTACGTAACTTGGCCGCCGATCTCGATCGGATCGGGGTCATCTACGCATTCCAGCAGAATCGCCGGGATGCCCTTGACCATGAACTCGCACGAAGCTTGCGCCTCGGCACAGTAGGTGACCTTGGCCACGTTACGCACGGTGGTGATCTGATTGCAGCGCGCCTTGATCTGCAGGGTGCGGCTCTGGCCCGCGGCCAGGGTGCCGAGGCGCCAGATGATGTTGTTGCCCTCGCGCTGCCCGCCGTGGTCGGCGCTGTGGAACTCCACGCCGGTGGGGAGATTGTCGGTGACGACGACGTTGAGCGCCGGCCCGGTGCCGCGGTTGGTTACGGTGAGCTCGAACGTGGCATCGCGGCCGACGTAGCGCAGGTCGGGGCATTTCTTGACGAGTTCGATGTGCGGTGCACCGTCGGTGGGTGAGCTGACCGGCGCGGGCTCAGCGGTCTGCGCCGAACACAACGGGCCTGCCAGTAACGCGATGGTTGCCGTAGCCAGAATGCCATGAAGTTTCATGAGAAGGTCCTCCTATTCGTGGATGAAAGCTGACAAGGTACTGATACTCTCCTGACCGCGCGTCGCACCCGGGCAAGCCGATAGCCGGGCCGTGCCGCGCCGGGGTAAATCCGGCCGGGCGGCGAGGAGGGTGGCAGGCGCGGCGTTGATCAGTAAATCTGCGTGCTCTCCGTCTCCTCGACCGGACTGGTGGTCTGGTCGCTGTTCATGCTGACTTTGAAGCGCGCGTCGCCCTCCAATACGCCCTTGGCCACCACCTGGTACGTCGCCTTGGCCTTGGGCGCCAGCGAAGCCAGTGGGGCGAAGCGGACATCACTGCCGGTGGTGCGGACCGGCGCGGGCCCGGTGGCCGATACATACTGCAACTCTTCCGGCAGCGTGCAGTCAATCGTGATGTTGGTGCTCGCCGCGGAGCCCTGATTGGTCACCTCGATTGTATAAGTGACATTGCCGCCGATCTCGATCGGATCGGGATGATCCACGACTTCCAGGAGGATGGCCGGAATGCCCCGGACGTGCAAAGTCGCCGCCGCCGAGCCGCGGGCACAATACGCCTGCGCCAGGGCGGTGTTCCGCACAGTGCCAATCTCATTGGGCTTGATGGTCAGACGGACGGTCCGCGCGGTCTGCGGCGCCAGGGTGCCGAGGTTCCAGGTGACCGTGCCGCCGACCAGTTGACCGCCTTCCGCGGCCAGAAGCTCAGTGCCGGGGGGCAACGGGTCGGTCAGGACGGTGTCGCGGGCCGGCGCGTCGCCGGTGTTCTGCACGGTGATCTCGAATGTTGCCGCCCGACCGAGATAGCGCACGTCCGGTCCGCGCTTGGTGACTGCCAGGATCGGCTGGCGCACGATGGTTGTTGTCGCGGCCTCGGCTGTCAGGCCGCTGTCGTCTTCGGCCCGGGCCCGGTTGTGATAGGTCCCGGCTCCAAGGGCCTGAACCGTGACAGAAAACTGGCGCGACTGGCCCGCGGCCAGGTCGCCGGCGTTAAGCACGAAGCCGGCCTGGCCGGCCATTGTCGACCAGCCGTCCGGCAGCGCGTCAGTGATGCGCACGTTCCTGATGACGCCCGTGCCGGAGTTGGAAACGATTAATTGCAGGGGGATCGGGTCGCACGTGAGCACCTCGCGCGGTGCGGACTTCGTAAGCGTGAGCCGTGGTTCAACCACGTTGACGTTGGCGCACCAACCGGTGCTGAAAGTCACCGAGCCACACAGCCACAAGGGCTCGGTCCGATCCGTTGAGCCCTCGACGCGGATGAGTTCCGTGCCGCCGGGCGCAAGGGCAGCCCACTTCCACGTGCCACGCCCTTCGCTATCCAGCACGGTGCGCGGGGCCGTGGCCCGCACCTTGAAGCCGGCGGGGAACAGTTCGGTAAGCACCAGGTCGCGCACTTCGAGCCGGGTCAGATTGGTCAACCTGATCTGGTACGCGAAGTCCGTGCTGGCGCGAACCTCCGCGGGCACGAAGCGCTCCAGCAGGATCACGCTGGTTGCCTTGTCGCCCGTCGGGTAGGCCACCTCGGTTCGGACGAGCGCCGGCTCGCGTCCGGGCGGGGGGGGCGATGTTCGCTGGGCCGGTGTGCTCAGAGGAGTGCTGCCGAGCACAAGAAGTGCAATGACTACCGCCGGGCCCCGGTGCCGTTGCACTACCATTTCACATCTCCATTCCACCTGGCGCGGGAAGAACTTGCGCCGCGTGAGGCACACGGAAAAAAGGGGTACCGGGTGGTGAGCCCGGTACCCCGCTTGTGCCTAGCGATAGGCTAATAGACGTGCGTGCTTTCGGTTTCCTCGACCGGTGATCGCAGCACGTCGCTGGTCAGGCTCGTCTTGAAGCGCAGGTCACCGACCTCCACGCCTTTGACCACCACCTTGTAGACAAGCTTGCCCTTCGGGGCGAGCGCCGTCACAGGTGCGAACCGCACGATTTTGCCGTCCACGGTGGCACGGGTCGGACCCTCGCTGGAGACGTACTCCTGCTCGTCCGGCAGCGTGCACTCGATGACGATGTTCGTGTCATCGGCGGTTCCCTGGTTGGTCACCGTGATGATGTACGTCTCGAGGGCACCAACCTCGATCGGGTCCTCGACGTCGACCACCTCGAGCAGGATGGCCGGCACGCCCACAATCGGCATGCTGGCTTCTGCCCGGGCCTCGGCGCAGTACGCCTTGGCGACGGCAACGTTCCTGACGGTGCCAGGGGCGACAGACCGCAGAGTGACAGTAACCTTCTTGGACGCCCCGGGCTGCAGCGTGCCGAGGTTCCAGGTCACGACGCCGTTGGAGAACGCGCCGCCGTCGCTGGCCTCCGTGAACTCCGTGCCGGCCGGGACGGTGTCCGTGAGAACGGTGTCGCGGGCCGGGGCATCACCGGTGTTCTTGACGGTGATTTCGAAAACCGCCGGACGGCCGATGTAGCGCTGATCCGGCGCCTTCTTGGTCACTTCCAGCTCGGGGCTGCTGACCACCGTCGTGCACGCCGTTTCGGCGGTCAGATCGTTGGCGGCCGTCGCCACCACCTTGTTCTCGAACCGGCCGGTCCTGCTGGCCTTGGCCGCAATACGGATCTCCCGCGACTGGCCCGGTCCGAGATCGCCGACGTCGGTGGTGACGGAACGTTCGCCGGACAGGGTCGTGATGCCGTCTGGAAGCGTATCCACCACGCGGACGCTGGTGGCCGGGCCGTCGCCGGTGTTACGGACTACGATTACGTACTCGATCGGGTCGCAAAGGGTTACCGTGGCCGGGCAGCGCTTCTCAATCGCCAGCGCCGGGGCCGTAACGACCGTCGTCGCGCAGCAGCGCGTGGCCAGGTTCAGGTCGCCACGCACGTCGACGCAGTTCTCGAACCGGCCGGTCTTGGTAGCCCTGACCTGGATGCTGATCGTCTTGGCTGAGTTGCTGCCGATGGTGCCCAGCGCCCAGGTCAGCGTCTGACCGCGTGCCTCGGCCGCCGGACTGCTGGAGACGTAGCTGATGCCGGCCGGCAGGTTGTCGGTCACCACGATGTTCTTGGCGTCGACCTCGGAGGGGTTCGATACGCTGACCTCGTAAGTGAACTGCTGGCCGACCAGCGCTCCCGCCGGCGCCATCTTGTTGCAGGCGATCCGCGGGCCGATCCACGTTTTGGCGGTTTGGCCCATGGCGATGTGAACCGGTGGCTCACAGCACTCTTCTCTGCCAAGCCGCCAGACGTCGATCGAGATGTTGTTGGTGCCTTCCGCCGGTTGGACCTGCTTGAGCGTGACCTTGGCGATGCCGCTGGCATCCGTTCTTACGACCGCCGTCGGCTGCCCGCCGGGCTCGAACACCGCGGCCGGACCGTCGACGACCCGGTAGGTAACCTCATAGTCAGGCAGTGGCGTGCCGTCGGAGTACTTGGCAATGACGGTGGCGAAGTCGTGCGTCGTGCCGATCGGATTCGTGGCCGGCGGCGGGAACTCCCACTTCACATCGTACCAGTGCTTGGTCGCGAAGACCTTGTGGTGCTCCCAGTTGTAAATACCCGGAGCATAGACGATGACGTGCGTGTCGCCCTCGATGGGCGAAGTGATCGTGCACCACGTCTGACCCGGTTCCAGGTGCACATCGTCGGACGGATCATCCGTCCCGCGATCCAGCACGTGCTTGAAGTTGTTCGTGTGCGAGACTGCGTAGCGCGACGTGACCTTGTAGCCGCGACTCGCGCGCCAGCCGCTCTCATCAACTTCCACGATGTCGCCGACGCTCCCCTCGGCCAGAGTCCATTCCACCCGGCGGTTGGGCAGGGGCTTGCCATCCTTGTCGCGCACCGTCGCCACGAGCACGTGTTGCGTACGGACCGGATTAACCGCCTCGACGGGGATAACCTCAAGTGATACTGCGTAAGGATCCCAGTTAGCGTAGTACCCTCCTTCCGGCGGCTTCGCGTGTGTGTACTGCACGTTGCCGCCCGCCGGCCAAGTTAACGAGTGCGGCATGTGATTGCGACAACCTGCCGCAACCGTCAGTGCCAGCAGCGCCATCACGAGAGTTCGAGTACGGATCGCCCGTCGCAACATCTTTGGCTCCTTATGTTTCTGTTCCACACTTCACATGCACCCAGATATGTATGAGACCGTGATCCCACGGTGCCAGACGCGTAGTGACTGAGCGGTAGGGTCAGGGGCCACAGGCGGCGCTGCGACAGGCAGCGGCAGCCGGGCGCGACCGCGCCTTCCCGCACAGACCCTGATGCACAAACGCAGCACATCCGTTTAACTGTGCCGCTCGCCATGGGCAACATCGCTCCCAGAGTGGTTCGGTGCAACGACCATAGCGCGTGGCACCACCATCGCACCTCGCGCTGCTTGCCTCCAAAGTCGCCGCAGCCGTTTACTTGTTCGTCGCCAAGGCCGGCCTGGCAAGTCTGGTGTGCGATGCATCTGGATGTCGGCTCCACGTGAAGTGGAAAACACGTCACCCGGCAACTGCAGCCGCCTGTCAAAGACTGGCGCCACCGCAACACCGCCTGCCACGGAGCGGAAACCAATCTGTACGAACTGAACGCGCCGGCGCTCGCCCAAGTCAACCGACTCGCTCACGTGCGTTACCCGCACCTACCAGCCAACACGGCTGGCGACCATGAACGCCCGACATGTACAGGATAAGCTTAGCTCGCGGTGGTAGTCCCTTCAAGCCGCGCAAGAGGTTTGCCCACATTTTTCAACGGTGCGGCGCAGCCGCGCCGGCACTATCCCCGTGATGACGCGGGCACCTACGAGATCGGCGAGTACGTGAGCCGGCGCCCCCCGCCCTGATGCCGCTCGTACCCCCATTGAAGCAGCTAAACTGCGATCTGAAACCTACTTGCGACACAACGCACCACCGGCCGTTCGACGCGCAAAGCCGTTTAAAAAGTGACGGTTAACCGCCAGTGCAAGCGGAATGCGACCGTCGCACCACGACTGCGGCTCAGTCGTCCGTCGGGGAGTTTCGCGGCAGAATCCACAAGACCATGCCTTCGCGGATGGTGTCCGGATCGTGTATTTGATCGCGGTTCAGATTGTAGATCTCCTCCCAGCGCGCCGCGTCGCCAAGCATCCGTTCGGCGATGCGCGTGAGAGTATCGCCGCGCTGCACCACGTAGGGCCTCATCAGCGGCGGCGTTATGCGTGCCGAAGCGGTTGTCGATGACGGCTTGGTCGCGGTGGCCGCTGGGTCAGTGCCCGCCGACGGCTGTGCCGCGGGCCCGGCATCTGTTGGATGGTCGGCGGGGGGCGGCATCTCCGACGCCGAGTCCGTCGCGGCCGCTCGCGGGCCGGTGCTCGTTGCGGCGTCGGCGTTATCCTGCGGCGCTGCGTCCGGCGTATCGTCATCGAGCCAGGCACGTGCCATCCAATACTCCGCCAGCCAGGCCTGCAGGGTTGCAAGACCGGCGTCGGTCCAGAAGAACTCGGCGGCGATGGCGGCGACATCTTGGGGCTGACCGCCCTCATCCGGCGAGGGAGCGGGAGCGCGCGCCACTGGGCCGCGTTCCGCCGGAGCCGTGCTGCGCGGCGCGGGTGGCGCCGCGGCAGGTGGGCCCGCGCGTGGCGGCACGGTGGCCGGTTGACCCCTGCTCAGCGGCGCCGTGGCCCGGGGCGGCTCCGCAGCGGCGCGTGGCGGCGTGGGCGGAGCGGGGCGCCGCGCCGCTACCGCTCGCCTGGGCTCAGGTGGCACGGCGCACGATGCCTCGGCCAGGCACTCGCCGGCGACCGTGTACACGCCAAACCTGGCCGACACCGGCCGACTGCTCGGCCGCGTTGGCAACGCCGTCACCGGGATTGTGAGCGGGAGTCCCTTGAAGGTGGACGGTGACTCCATCACAAGCACGGTCCGACTGGCCGCCACGGCGCCGGATCGGTTCTGATAGCGCCCATCGGCCGATCGAACCGGCCTGCCCGCCCCGTCATGCAGACTGACTTCGTATATGAGCTGCTCGCCGACCATGCCCTCGGTATCGAGGGTAACCGTGAACGCCAGCGCGCCGCGGTCCTGGCCGCGCTGCACACGCTGACATGTGGGATCGGTGAGCCGGGCTTGCGGCAAAGCGCACCCGCCCGCCAGGCTCAGCAGTATGCCCCCACATCCCCACAGGAGGATTCGTCTCATGTGCTCGCGTTCGGGCATGTCCTGCCTCCGTGCCGGCCGCTGGGTGGCTTTGAAAGCTGTCGGCTACCGGCGGTGCCGCCCACGTTTGCTCGGCATCGAAATGCTCTCCTCACGGCGGCACACCTGGCCGAACCGCACGCGACACGCCCTCTGCCGCCGGCTGCGACAGGTGTCGCTGTTGCAGTTGCAGATCCTCTGCCGGCTCAGCTCCCGGGCCGTATTCAGCTTCTGGCGGCACTTTGCCGGCAAGGCCGCCGGGATGGCGCGATAGTAATCCAGCGGCCCAGGCGGGGCGAGTAGTAGCGGTAGCTCCAGTAGCCGAGGCCGGTTTCGGCGTCGTGGTATTTCGTACTCAGGCGGGTCGGACGCTCTTCCGCGTAACTGTAGCCGCACAGGTCATTTACGCCGCCGCCGTACGGGTCGTACTCGTAATGCGCCGCGATCGCCGCCGCGGCCGAGCCGGCAGCGGCTCGTTCTCGTCGTGTGAAGTGTGAGCGGGCGTTCTGGAACCGACTCGCTCGGGCGACTCACTCGACCAACTTGCGCCGCTTCTGAAGCAGTTGCCGTGCCAGTTGCTGCATGTCATCAACGGTGTCCGTCTCGTCGACGATTTCCAGGCCCAGTAGCGTTTCAACCACGTCTTCAAGCGTGACGACGCCCGCGCTGCCGCCGTACTCGTCGACCGCCAGGAACAGGTGTTCACGTCGATGAACGAAGTCCTTCAGGACGCCTGGCAACTTGGCCACTGTAGGTACGGCGTGCAACGGGCGGGCCAACTCCGCCAGCGTTACCTCAGTTCTTCCTTCGCAGAGTGCCTGGAAGAGATCCCGCCAATGGACGACTCCCTTCGGATCGTCGAGCGACGTACCGATAATCGGAATGCGGGCAAACCCCGGCGGACTACTACCAGTGATATGCGCCACCGTTTGGCTCGCCGGAAGGGCAAAAACCACGGTTCTGGGGGTCATGATATCCCCGACTGTGACGTCACGCAGCGCGATGAGATTGCGGAGGAGCTTGGCTTCAGTGAGGTCTATCGCGCCCTCTGCCAGCGCCATCTGGGCGAGGCTGCGGACTTCGTCACGGCTCAATCCGGGCACAGCCTGCTTTCCGCGCGTCAGTAGCAGTGAGATCCAGTTGCACGCCGCCACGACCGGCCGCAGGACGACGATCAAGCTCTGTATCGTCCATGCGGCGAACGGGGCAAGGCGTTTAGCGTGAACCGCCCCGAGGGTCTTCGGGATGATCTCCGAGAAGACCAGGATGGCCATGGTCACCACGAAGCTGACCACGCCCACCCATGCCTCCCCCCACAAGAGCGCTGCTTGCGCGCCCACACCCGCGGCCCCCAGCGTGTGCGCGAATGTGTTCAAGGTCAGGATCGCCGCCAGCGGCTGGTCAACGTCGTCCTTCATGCGCTGCAGTCGCTTGCCCGCGATGCTGTTCTGCTCGACCAGGACCGCAACATGTGAGCGCGGAACACTCAGCAGCACGGCTTCCATGAGGGAGCACAGAAAGGACACGACCAGAGCTAGCAGCAAGTACGTCATGAGCAGGGTCATGCCGGGGAACCTCCTGTCGATGTCACATCTCTGGCGCGCCAGGCCCTGGAACAACCGCGCATCTTACTCGTAATGCGCCACGATCGCCGCCGGCGCCGATCAGGGCTGCGTGCCGGGCGTTAGCGCGGCACACGGAGACTGCTCCCGGGCGGAGAGGTCGGGGGCCAGGAAGTGCAGGGGAGCAGGGGGGTGGTGTGAAGTTGTCGGGTGGTTTGGCGGGGCAGGGTGAATCCGGGATGATCCGGGGCGAGTTGGGATGGCGTGCCGGAGACGGCAGCAGCCGGACGGGTCTCGTGGGCGCGGTTGGCGAGACTTGGCTCGTCGCGTGTCGGCTTGGTCGGACACCATTGTGTACCGGGGCCGATGGCACGGCGCTTCTGAGGGGTCCGGCTGCCCGGGACCTCTGTATTCGGTTGTCAAAGATCCGCTCCGGTGCTGCGCTGAGTGATCGCGAGGATGCGATTCCGTTGCAGGCAGCCGCGGCCCGGTTCACAGCCGATGCGATTGGCGTCCTCTCAACGCGGGGCATCAAAGATGCCCGGTTCCTCGGTCGAAGGCTCCGGCGGGCCACCCCAGGGCAGTCCCAGCAAAGCAACGAGCGTGTCGAATTGCACGCCGATCCCTTGAGGGGCTGCGCTGGCCGGCGCGTCAGAGGCGTTCGGCGAGTAGCGCTGCGTCAATCGCGCGTGTCACGGGACGGTCAGCTTATCCGGCGCGGTTGGGCGCTGGGGCCGACAGGTTCGCCAAGGCGTTCCGGGCACTGCGTGAGCACTTGATATATGGCGCGTGAATGGGGTGGGGTCGAAGAGTTGGGGCGGG